>JACCDP010432590.1_pt1 | contig 41357 bp, 47 predicted proteins | sample 7445841 | NCBI WGS metagenome assembly JACCDP01 (sample SAMN15323441, study PRJNA562643) | freshwater metagenome | isolation source: river surface water | place: USA:Blue River Watershed | collected 2017-08-17 | reverse complement strand
GTCAAATTGCCCTTGAAAGTACGGGGGGTCAAATTGCCCTTGAAAGTACGGCCCCGGAAAGCACGGGAGTCTTTTTTTTATCGCCTCGCGGCGCACACCGAACCGCGGAGACGCGTGCGTCCCGATCACCACCACGCGTCCCGATCACCACCACCACGCCTTAGTAACACGGGGGCGTATCGGTCGCCACCCGCACGCACGTAACATGGGGGGGGCGGTGACGTATGTACACGTCTGTCTGGGTGCTACACGCACACACGCTTTTCGATATTTAGATTGCTTTCGAAAATCAAGTCGTCTATGTCCTCATTGCTCCATTCTTCTCCGACTTTGTAAAAAAAGTATTGGAACGCTCCAAAAACGATAACTCCAACGATTGTCAGTACAATTGTGGCATTCATTTCAGACCCGAAAATTTCTACAAAACCCTCGTCTTCAAGTCTTTTAAGGCGTGTAACGTCTATTTCCAGTCGCTGGTACAGCAAATAAACAAGGAAACATAAGAGCAACCATGGCACGAAAGTAATCAGAGTTACAAAAGTGTTCGATGTTCTTATTTGTCGCGCTTCGTCTTTTTCAAGCGCAAACAAGGCTGCGTTTGTATCCGTTTCCGCGGACTTGAAAAGAGCGTCGTTTACTGTGGATTGTGCGTCTCTTTGATTCTTGTTGTGCTCTGTCGCACCGGCTAAACGGACCTTGTTAACGATGGAGCTATTGACGTTAGGAATGACCAAAAATTGTAAAATTACAATTTCCACCCAGGTCATGACGAGGGAAATCGCAAGAATAGCGACCAGGTTGCGCAAGAGCGAGGGTTGGTAGAAGAGCGGAAGATTTAGAATTCTATCGCCCCTGAGCACATCGTCTTTTTTGTCCGGGCCTGCAAGTACAGTGCGCATTTTATTTTTTTTTCTGTGCAAGAAAAAGAGATTTTTTTTCCCGATGAGCATAAAAACCGTGCTAAAAATCGTCTTTGACCCGAAAAATTTGTTGATGTCGCTGATTAACGTGTGCATTTTTGTCGCGTTTCAAGTCGCGTTCGTTTATACCGTCTTCAGCAAAACAATGCGGGACGTGATTCAAGACGCCGAACCAATTATGCTTGATTACTATTCTAAGAACGAAAAGAGGCGCGTAGAATTTTGCAATTCACAGCGGGAAAAAGAGGGTCAAAATGAAGAGAGATTGAGAGAAAACCAGAGCAGAAGAGAGCTAAACAGCGCCGACAACATCGAAACACTGAAAAAAAATCTGCTGATTCCTTATTGTGTCGTTGCCGGGATCTGCTTTCTCTGTTTTTTGCTGAGCGCCAAAAGGTTAAATAGATTGGATTTGGTTGTTTTGCTCGCAATCGTAATGTGCTTCAGCACGGAGCTGTTCTATTACTTTGTGGTCTTCAGGAACACGCAATTCTATGGTAAAGTCGAGTTGGTGTCCGAGTACAAAAATCCCGGGTCCACGGATGATTACTATGCTTTTGTGCCTGACATGTACTATACAGTTAAAAAAGACGACGGCTTCATACAACTTTGTCGAAAAAATCGTATTGTGGTTCGGCAGGGAGTTATTCAAAAGGAGGAGTGTTTTACCCCTTGAACTTTACAAGTAAATAGTTACCAGTAAATAGTGAGGGTTTCCTGCTTCCTTTTGACCGTGAAGTGTTTTTCCTCGAGTAGCTTGCGCAAACGTTTAGCGAGCAAGATCGGGTCCATCAAGGAGCCATCAAGCACGAAACGCGGGGTGGAAAATTCTATGAAATCCGACCCGTTTTTTGCCGCCTTTTCAATCAGACCGAGCAAGCGCTCAAAGGTCAGCTTGACGTTGATCTCCTCCGAGTTGGTTTTTTTCTGCGCCAAATTCGCGTACTCCCTGGCCTTCGTCGCGTCCATGGCGGCGGCAGCAAGAACAAAAGCTTTTTCATCCTGTAAAAAGAGAAAAAAAATCGACTAGAAAATAACATAACTTATTGCAAGTTATTATAAGTTATCGTGTACTTGAACAAGCGCCTTTTGCGTGTGCATAACTTATTGCAAGTTATTGTAAGTTATCGTCCATTGGCAGTTTGGTCGAGGCGCTTATTGTTGTCACGTCCGCAGCGGTTTCGCTGAACTTCGAGCAGCAGATGAGCCCCACTTGTTGCTGCGTTTTCCGCTGGCTCGGCCGGGGAATCCCGTCGAAAATCGCGAGCGCGTCCGAAAAAGCGGACGGCTTCTGGTTGCTCTCGAATATGACACGACCCTTAATAAATCGAACTTCCTTGGCCCTGTCCAGAATCTTCTCGTGAAACCAGCCCGTGTTCGTGCGGCTCGGGACCATCACAACCACAACGCGCCCGCGTTCGTGCTCCGACAGCGCCTTCGCCAACCAGGGCTCCACGTTCGAGTAGTTCGCGATGACAAAGGTCGAAGCGAACCAATCCGCCTTCAATAGGGCGCTCTCCGCCTGTGTACTCAAATCCGCCGCATTACCATTCACCGTTCCCTCGAACTTGAACTCCACTTGCAACATGCGACGAATCATGTCAGTAGTGCGCTGAATCTGACGAAATGTGCTCTGGAACGACTTGATCTCGGCAAAAAGCTCGTCGCTCTTCTCGAGGTTGCTCGTCACCCTGGAGGTGAAGAGGCTCTCGATAAAGCTGCCGCTGTCCTGCCTGTCGTCCTTGTCGAGCCGCCTCATCGCATCTACTACACCGCGCCAGATTTTTTTCGCACCGCCTTTTTTGTCCCGCTCTCCTGCGCTTTCGTGTGCATCAGGTCATGCTGCCGCGGCGTGAGCGCCACCGGGCGCCTCAGGTTCTTCGAGTCCATGTGGTGCACCTCGTGATGCTTCGTCGGAATCTCCCCCCTCTCGCTCAGCGTACGCCGGTCCCGGTTACGCGTAGTCCGCCGCTTCACCTGATCCGGCCTGGCGTGGTACAACAAGTACTCGTACTTGTAATGCCGCTTCGCCGTCCGCCCATTCTTCGCGCACAGCAGCGCGTACCTTCTGTGCGTGTACGCTTTCGCCAGAAGACAGCGCCACCCGTCCTCGTCGTCGGGCGGCGGGTAGCGGTATTTGCTGCCTTTGATACGCGGCAGCGTTCCATTGAAACGGGCTTTAAAGGCCACGAGGTCGACCTCGTGCGGGTGCACCTTCCTGTGGCGCGACATGCCTCGCTCGCAACAGAGAAAAAAAAACCCACGCAAAAGCAAAGCAAAAAAAGCGACCCGAAAAATGTCTCTGCCACAAAAAAACCCGCCATGACGACCGAACCAGCAACCTCCGCCCGCTTTGTCCTAGACGACAACATCGACGAGGAGACCTACCGCTACTACAAGAAGGCGCTCGCCAGCTTCTGGGTCGCCGAATCCATCGACCTCGCCAGCGACAAAAAGGCCTTCGACGCGCTCAAACCAACGGAAAAGCGCTTCCTGCTCATGGTCCTTGCATTTTTCGCCGGCAGCGACGGCATCGTGCTAGAAAACATCGCATGCAACTTTTACGGCCAGGTACAACAACCGGAGGTCCGCCTCTTCTACGGCTTCCAGATGTGCATCGAGAACATCCACTCCGAGACCTACTCGCTCCTCATCCGCGCCTACGAACGCGACGCCGACAAACGCAAAGAGCTCTTCCGCTCCATCGATGACATGCCCGCGGTCAGCGCCAAAGCCCAATGGGCCCTGCGCTACATCGACGCCAAAGACCTCCCCTTCGCCGAACGCCTCGTAGCCTTCGCCTGCGTCGAGGGCATCCTCTTCTCCTCCTCCTTCTGCGCCATCTTCTACCTCCGAAAAAGGGGCTTCGAGCTACCCGGGCTCTTTCAGAGCAACGAATACATCTCCCGCGACGAAGGCCTGCACTGCGAATTCGCCTGCCATCTGCACAGGAAACTACCCACACCCTGTCCACCCGACAAGATCCTCGAGATCGTCCGCTCCGCCGTCCAAGTCGAAAAAATATTCGTCGACTCCGCCCTCGCAGACGACCTCCTCGGCATGAACCGCAGCCTCATGTTCCAATACGTGCAATTCGTGGCCGACGTCGTGCTCCAACTCCTCGACTGCCCCAAACACTTCAAGGTCGCCAACCCCTTCGACTTCATGACGCCCATCTCGCTCTCCACGAAAACAAACTTCTTCGAACGCCGCGTCACCGACTACTCCATCGCGGAAGTCACACCCTCTTTCACCAATAACAACGACGACGACTTCTGAGTAAAAAAAATTAAGAAAAGCTTAGTAAAAACACCCCTATGGCACACCTAATCTGTGTCCCTGTCCCGTAAACGCCCCGAATTGTTGTTGTTGTTTCTTACTGGGAAGTGACGCAAAATCACTCTTAGACCTTGGTCGTGAATATTCTTGTATAGTCCGTACGTTTCCGGTAGCAGGAGCAGTATTAAAACCATCTGGTACATCAGCACCTGCCATTTCTCGTGGTGAATTCAATGACGACGTGACGACTGCTCCTGCTACTTGTGCTGCGGGCCCTGTGCCCATAAATCGTTCCAAGACTTTATTTGTCGCCCATGCAATGGCTATTTGCAGAGCAACTGGCCCTTGTTCTTTTAGTACGGAAACGCCTTTGTTTTCTAAGTTGCGCCAAGAACTGGCGACCATCGCATTGTGCACTTCGTCGTACCCAAACATACGCAGACCTTTCTGGTATATATGGTATGCGAACCCAGAAGATGATGTAGGAGAAATAGTGACATTGTCTCTTACGACTGCTAGTTCCGCTGATTTTTCTAACAATTCTTCATTTCTAACCACTAATTCATTTGACCAATTGAGTATTTCTGTATCTTCAGCAGTCGGCAGCAATAAAGGCGGTGACCAAGGCGGCCTAGGCGGCGAAGGCGGCGAGGTTAAATTGCCCGCGTCCTTCCATTCCGCGCGCACCGGTTTACCGTCTTTGTCAAAAAGGTTCATAAATTTCGACAGCGAATTTATCGCGTCAATATTCGTCAAATTAATTTTTTCGTTCCACTCGTACAAGGCAACAGCACTTCCCGCAAACTCGACCGCAAACTCGCGGCCTGTTTGTACAATCGGACTTTTATAAGCAAGATGCTCTGTAACTACCAATAGCTGTGCAAGAGTCATGAACTTTTGATACATCGATATCAAATTTCCCGGTGACAATACCACTTTTTTCTTTTTCGTCACCTTTTCTACTGCTGTTGCTACCTTCTTTCCCAAGGTTTCATGTACTTCTTCCACTACGTTCGCTATTCTTTTCTTGGTTGCTTGATTCATTTCTGCTAATTTCGCGTCCCAGTCAGCTTTTTGCGTTGCCAGTGCTTGATTCATTTCTTTCATTCCTTCTTTAGTTGTTTCTTCTGTTTCTTTCAATTTCTTATCGTTCTGCGCTTTTTGCCCTTTAATTTTGTTACTAAGATTTGTTATTTTACCTAACAGCCCCTTGCCAAGCCTGCGACGGTCTTCCCGGCCCTTTTGCTCCGTTTCTTCCAAGCTCTTCTGCCACCGCTCACTTTGTCCCTTCAATTGGTTTTCGACGTTCTGTATTTCATCGCCCAGCTGCTTGGCAAGTTCAACGTTCCGTTTTTTTTGCTTTGTAAGTTGTTTTTTAACCTTCTCTAAATCTTTCTTATGTTTCTCTAGCGACTTTTTGTTATTTTTCAATGAAGTTTTCAATTTTTTGACGTCTCTCCCTTTATATTGTTCTAAATTCCTTGTCATGTCTTCGATTACTTTAGTTTGCTCTGCAAGGACTTTTTTCAAGTCTTCTACTCCGTCGTTATTCAACATTGGGGCCGGCGGTGACTCACTCTTAACATTTAAATATTCCAGTTCGCTGGAATCTTCTTGCACAGGAACCTTCGATGCCACTTCATTGATGGAACTAATTTCCTCTTCGGTTGCTTGTCTTATAGCATCGAGCGCGCTTTTGATCTCGTCATTTTCAGGTTTGTTAACCACTTCAAGAATCTCGGCCACAAGAGACACTTCATTCGCATTTTTGAATTCCTTGAGGGCCTCGGCTACTTTATTTGGTTCCGCCGTTTCTTGTGCAATTTCATTTAATTGGCTAAAAGCTTCCACTTTGAGTTCAGCGTGGTTTTTTGCGTCTTCTTTGATTTCGTCGACCACGATTTGCTCAGCCTGCTCGGCTGTCAAAGAATCGGTCGCCGCTTTAATTTCTTGTTTCTGCTTTATTTTGTCAAAAACAAAGTCAGTGACGGCCGCGGCGCCCAGTGAAATCGCTGTAGTGGCGGCTGCGACAACGTCCATGGCCGCTGCGCCAGTGGTGTCCGAAGGATTTGGCGGCGACAAAGGCGGTGCGCCGGGCAGGCAGTAGTACGCGGTCCAGCCGAGCAGCCCCAGTTGTCCCGCGGCGAGAATAATTTTTGCCGTGCCGGAAAAGTACGCTGAGGCGAATGCGAATAAAGCAGTCGAGAAAACTTGTATCAGCAGCAGCAGCTCGCACATGGTCAAGATCGGCGCAGCAAAAAGGCAGCCCAGTAGGGAAGAGACCAGAATGCTGACGACGAGGTATAGCAGAGTCAATATCACTCTTACTTTGGTGCTCGCGATCAGGTTCGCGGCGACAGCGGCGTAAAGGCCGATACCGACGATTCCGGAAACGAGCGCGCAGATGAGACACTTGTACGTTTTCTTCTCTTCCTCTTTGGCTTCTTCGGTTTCGGCGGATTCGCTCGCGGCTTTGCTTCCCTTCTTCGAAGTGGCGGGCTTGTCCTCCTCATCGTCCGGCTTCTTCCGATTCAGGGCGTAGCGCAGAGTAAACAGGGCGTAAATCACCAGACAGACAAAAAAAAGAATGCGGTTGCGTGCAAGGGTTCTGCGCCCATATTTCCTTGCGATCTTCTCGCGTAAGATTTTCTTCGCGAAATCGCGTACCAGCAGCATAGCACCACTACCTTTGTTTGTCCATTTAGATATTTTTTTCTTCTCCGCGAGTTAGTCGGGTTCATGCCGCTGCTCTCTGATGCCCGCTTTGGTTCCTCGTACGTGCGAGTGGACAAGATCTTCATCAATAGCAACGACCGAAGTAGCGGCACGGTAACGGATTACACCATCGACCTGAAAACGCAGCTGCAGAATGTCATTGCCATAGAGGTCACAGGGTACAACCTTCCGCTGTCGATGGCACCGACCTTCACGAGCCGCACATCCACGGTGAACCCCGGAAACAACAAGGTGGATTTCTGCGTCACTAACGGGGTCATCACAACCAATTTTGTCTTTACCTGGCCCGCCAAGCAGTACACGTATTCGAACGTCACGGTGCCGTACCTATCATACGTCGACACACTGCAGCAGCTGCTGAACATCGCAGTTGCCGCCGACCCCGTCTTTGGGGTGTCAGGCGCCAACAGCGCCTTTTTTGTCGTGGACATCGATCCGGAGGAGAGGACCGTGGTTCGGGTCTTTGGTTCCGGTGTCACCGGTTTCGGCTTCCTTTTCGCGTCCGGAATCAACAACGCGGATGCGGCGTATTTGCCCATGGGTTTCGTCAAGCTGGACACGGCCGTCGCGCCCGTCATCACCAGCAGTGGTTTCACGCAGCTCAAGCCGTACCGCTTCGTCGACGTCAACATTGACGCTGCGGAAGAAATGAAGCCCCTAAAGCGCATCTACATGACGGACCTCCTGACCTTCGGCACCACCAGAAATGACGCGGACCTGACAAGGACCAGGTTGCTCGACCAGCCCGTGCGCACCATGCGGCGCCTGAAGATTTCGCTCACACTCGAGAACAACATCAAGCCCGTAGACCTCGGCCTCGCGCACGACCTGACGCTCACCGTGTTGTCCCTGAACAACGAGCAGACGCTGCCGAAATGGCTCAAGCAATCCTTCGTTCTGTGAAACAAACAAACAAACAAAACAAAATAAAACAAAACAAAACAAAATAAACGAAAAAAACACGCAAATTTCTTTTCTGTCTTTACCTATCATCAATCAATCAATCAATCATCAATCAATCACCAGGAAAAATGGTCCTGTTACTGGAAGAATTGATGGGACCACAATTGGTAGCGATGAGAACGGAGCTGCTCGGATCTCTGCGCGAGCGGATTGTCACCGAAGAAAAGGGCCAAAAGCCACTGGAGAAGCTCGTATTGCAGCCGAACGAGTTCGCGGTCGCTCGCTTCATTCCGAATGAGGCGTGCTTCTACCGGAGGACAGCCCGCTTCTCCTTCGTCGTGGCGACCAGCAAAAGCGCCGTCGTGCGTCACGCTTCCGTCATCCTGCTGCCCTGCGAGACCGACGAGCTCGTTCTGGTGGGCACCCGCACCTACGACGCCAAGGCCGCGATGGCCGCGGCGACCCGGGAATTTCTGACCTTCTCGTGCATCACGGAGCCGTACGCCCACAAGAAGCGAAAAAGAGACGACGCCAACGAAACAAGCGAAGAAACCAAATTCGCCTACTGGGCGGTCGGCAGCAAGAGCGAGAACAAGCAGGTTGTGATCACAGACCCCTGCTTCCTCGCGAAGCTGCAGGAGCACTTCCCCTTCGACCACGACCCGTGCCCGGTCGCGCCGGTGGTCGACGGCATGGTCGCGCCCTGGGGCCGCATGAACTTCGTCAACCCGCCCTTCCGACACTTCGGCGCCTTCGCCATGCGCGCTATCGAGGCGGCCGCCTCTGGCGGCTGTCGCAGCATCTTGATCGGCCCCGCCAGCACGTATTCCGCGTGGTTTTCCGCCATTTTCCACTCAGGCTCCCTGCACGCCGTGGCCATGCTCCGCGCCGACCGCTTCTTCACGGGCTACAAAAACTGGTGCCCCTTTTCCGTCTTCCTGCTATTCATCGGCCCGGCGAGTCAGGAGAACGGAACCCAGAAAAAAGGAGTGCCGCTCTTCTTCGTCGACGCCCGAACCGAAAAGGATCTACCGCGGGCCAAGCCGTCGACCAACTACAGCACCTTCGCTGATATAAAGCGCTCGCTCTCATGGTAAATTTATAACTAGGTTGTTTTAATAGCTTTATTTTTTCTTTTTCTTCTTCTGACTCAGTGTGTACTCGAAGACCGGCAGGTACAGCAGTTCCTTCTCCTGCGCCTCGATAAAGCGCAAAGCGAGCATGACGTTTTCCGCGACCGGAAAGCTTTTTTCCCCTGGAACGGGGTACCCGAAGCGCATCTCTTTGTAGCCCTTTTTCGCGTCAAGAACACAGGTCGGCGTTTCGCTGAGGCAATTGTGCTTCTGGTGCGTTCGGTGCACGAATGCCACGCGCGACGAATCGACGGGACTGCGCTGTCCGATTGCCTCGTGATTCCCGTGGATGTTCCGGAACGAATAGGGCTCGTCCGCCACCTGGTTATACAAGGAAATGTCCCCGGCCAGGTAAAACGCGACCATGAACAAGTTCTTGTCCCCGTAGGTGAACCTGTAGAAGATTTTGCTCTGTTCGTTCAGCAGCCAAGCGATTTGCAAGGCCTTCTTGAACCGCACCGTATCAACGAAAATCTGCCCGGACTCCGCCTCTGGAATGTCCAGCAGTGTTTGCAGGTCCTCCCCCCCGTCCGTCTTCAGCTGGTCCAGAACGCGCCTGAACGTCGAGGACTCCTCCAGCACATTTTCACGCATGACCCCCCAGTTCTGCGAAAAGTCGGGCCAAAAAATGTTCCGCTTCTGCTTATACCTCTCCGACAAAAATATCTTCATCGGATGCTCCACCGGGATGCAGTCGCTGTCAAGGAACACGGCGTTCCGGAACCGACTCCGCGAAAGCGCAAAGGACTTGATCTGAAACCCGCGCAGAAGGTTGAAGTTCGTGTAGTGGTCCTTACAATCGATGAACCGCGTGTTGCCCAGGCGCTTACCAATGTAGTCCCGCAAGGGCGGGTCCATCTCCGTGTCGCCGACGTAGTACCACTCGATCGGCAGCGGCTTCATGCCGTTCACCTTCTCCAGGTCGCGCATCCACAGCAGCCCGGACAGCTGCTCCAGCGCACGAAAGTTACCCGCGCACGCGACGACCCCGTACTCCAGGCCGGCCTCGGAAGGCTCGGCGGCGAACGACATCGCCCGCGGCACCATGCTCATGCCTTGCGGGACCGCGGCCTGGATCTCCTTCACGGCGGACACAGCCGCCCTGAACAGGCCTTCCTGCGAGTCCTTTTGATCCGTCGCGAACCGATAGACCAAAATGGTCACCAGGAAAAAAAGGAGAACGAGGATGACTTTGATTCGCCAGTCCATTTTTTACCCTAAAAGAAACATCGTTATTTTTTTTTCTAACGCGTCTATTCAACTCCGCAGCTCCCTCTCCCCTTGTAATGGAAATGGTGCAGGAACCCGCGAGCACCCTCCCCAGTCTCACCAGGGCGCTGTCGCATACCATGTATTTACTTTCCGCGCTGCACGCCGTCGAGGACGACTGGAACTTCCTCGTCAGGGGCACCTCCGGGAAAAATTACTACGTCCACTTCTCGCCCCAGCGCTTCGCCTGCGACTGCAAGGAGTTCAAGAAGAACAACAGCAACTGCAAACACATCTACTTCATCATCGGCCGCGTGCTCGGGGACGTCAATCTCATGTTCGCGGTCGGCATGGGCCTCGCGCCCGAGGAGCTCTTCGACTCACGAAGGAATTTCAACCTGTCCATGGAACTTCGCCTGCTCTCGTCCCTCGTGGAAAAGAAAGAGCGCGAGGCCGCAAAAAATTGCCGCATCGGCGAAGGCGGAGACTGCGTTATCTGCACTGAAACAATGAAGGGGGACAGGGTCTGGGCCTGCAACCAGTGTAAACAGACGCTGCACGCCGCCTGCGTCGCGAAATGGACACAAATGAGAAGGGAGAATATATGCCCGCTGTGCAGGAACACCGAGGCCGACGACTCGGACGAAATGGAAGCAATGTTGAAATTCGAAACCTTTTACAACTCCGACGGTGTATATTACGCGTAAACTAGGTAAGAAAGTTAGAGATGACCACCACGATTGGTATACTTAAAAGCATGCAAAATACGCCCAGCAGGCCGATTTGCCACCATTGCATTTTCCTGTCCTTCAAAAGGTAGCGGTTTATCAACCAGTACAGGAACATGGCCGTGACCGTTGTGATCGCAACGTACAGTAAAATACTAACTATGACCAAGACGGAGAAAACCAGTCCCATTTTTTGTCGATCATTTTAGATGGCAAAAGATTTTTTTTCTTCCGCGACCCATGCTCTCGCTCATGGAAGCATACGCCGTCCTGAGCATCTCCCTCTTCTGCGTCTCCCTCCTGCTTTTATCCTGCTACCATTGCTTGACCGTCAACGCGCCGCCCCCGCCGCGGACACCCATCCTCGAGCTGTCGAACTCGTCCGTGTCGACCGTGTCGACCGTGTCGACCGTGTCGTCGACGACAAGCTCAAGGGTCTAACGCCGCCGCCTGCTGCATCGGCTGCACCTGCTGCATCGGCTGGAAATTGAACAAGAATGGCGCTACGTGCGGCTGCTGGGTCGAATCAAAGGACCACAGGAAGATCTTCCACTGCGTGCGATTCAAACACACGACATCGACCCAGGAAAAGCCCCGATTACGGTAATGCTCGATTACCTCGGAGCGAAAGCGGCTGTTCTGCAGAAACAAGTGCTTCAGGATCGGTTTCTGCTCCGACGCCACCAGCACGTTGTCCTCGCCGGACGTACGCAGGTGAATGCAAAGAAAACCGCTCTGGTACTGCGCGGTCTTCATCGCCACAAGGGTCGCATCGTCGACAATACACTCGCGAAAAAAGGCCGTTCTCGCCGACAAAAAATCCATTTTTCTGCTTCTGCTTCGGTATAAGTGATTGTAATGTATGTTATATTTGTGAAAGTGACTAGGTTGGTTGGTGACTAGAATGAGCCTGCCCGGTGCGCAAAGAGGAACAGAAAAAAAATCTCCGGCCTTTTTTCCAACAGACGAAACACACGAAAACACGAAATGCAAGCTTTTACAGGCCGCCGCGTAGACCTGCCGCCGCTTAATATCGACCGGGACCAGAACAAGTTCAGCTTCCTGGCCTTCGGCGGCCCACTTAGCAGCACCAGAGCAACGGAGTACATGGGTGGCACGACCGCTACTACTACTACAAGCCAGGCGCCGCTCTTCGAGACGAACACAGTGGGAAACAACCTGTACGACACCTTCGCCAAGACCGGTGTCTTCAATGAGCGATACAAAGACATAGCAAACCCCATCGCGTACGGCGTCGATTTTAACGTGGTAAAACCATCATCATCATTCTCGCACGCTCCCAGGTACGAGAAACTCGGCGCGACCGGCAGCGACAGACCGCACTACATGGTGTACACCGAAAAGTCCGACGCCTACGACACCCTGGGCTACCAGGAGCGCTGGCAGCAGCAAAATAAGGGGCGCAGAATGGAAAACAGCGTCGTCAGCAAACTCGATGACGGCGAGTGTATGCAAGGACAGGTAATGGTGAACAACCAGTGCTTCGCGGTAGGCAAGACCAGCGTGTCGTGCCCCGCCGGCTTCGTCTTCGACAGTGAAAGCCAGTTCTGCGTGCCGCGACGAACGGAGGCACAGCAGGGGGCGGCCGCGCGCTGTCTGGATCCCGCCGCGACCCTGAACGAAAAGAACGAGTGCGTGGTGAAAATGATCTAGTTAGTAGTAAATAGTAAATAGAGTAGTATAACAGGGTTTCTATTCGCGCACCTGCGCCACGCGGTACACGTCGGCTCCCTCGCCATAGCGGCCGCGGCCCAGGGGCTCGTCGCTAAAGACCTGCGGCAAAACAATATCCGGGACGCACACCCCGCTTTGGCTGCAGAAGGTGTTGTCCGGGCACTGGTCGTCGCCGGCGCATTGCGCCACGCCCAGCTGGTTTTCCCTGAGCCTGGAAAGCCACGGCAGCAACAAATACACACCGAAGCCGAACAAAGCGATGGCGATAAAGAAGGTCATGATCATTTTACTCCTGTAAGAGTTCGCCGTCGCAGCCGCCCACGGCAAAAGCCTTGTGTCCGCCGTCACCATCCTTCCTCCAATTGTAATAAAAACAAAAAGATTTTTTTCGTGGTCTTATAAGTCCATATTGTACACAACGCGATCAGTATTCACGTAGCACACCGCGCGACGCCTTCGCGCACGGTACACGCCCTTGCGCTTGTACAAGAGGAAAATCATCGCGTGCCAATGAACGATCGAGGAAAGAGAAAAAAAAGGTGTTATAAGGTTTTAAATTTTGAATTTCGCTAAAAAATTTCTCTGACTGGCATAAAGGCGCGAAGAATGGCTTCAAACGCGCTCAGTAGTCTATTCCATGAAGCAGGCGGGAGCGGGCGCTTGTACGAGAGTCCCGACGACATCGGTCTCGAATTCCTCCAGGACAACAGCGAATTCATGCAGAACTTCCAGACCCCCATGACCGGAATCAACGGCATGGGGCCCATCAACAACGAGAACGCCAACTTGCTGCCCACGAGGGCGGACCAGTACCACGACATCGCCAATTCGCTCGACTACCGTTTACACAACGGCATCGGCGTCAGTCGCTACGAGCGAAAAGCCGACTCCCTTGGAGGAAACACGGAGGACGGATTCTACGGTTTCGCCGCCCCAAGCAAGATGTTCGGAAGGGACTCCAGGACACCGGACCTCAACTACGAAAGGGACTCCCTCGCCGAGCGGGCGAAATCGGGCTTGAAAAAAATGGGCTTTAAAAACGAAGAGGTCCCGCAGCAGAGCAACTACTTTCCCTGGCAGTGGAACGATATCAACGCGCTCGGCATCGGCGAGGGCAACAACTATAACAGGAACTACTCCCTGCCCGACGCGGACGCTGTTCGCGGCAGACTGTACCAGCCCCCGCCCTCGCGCCTCACCAAGCAGCTCCAGACCGACGTCGAAACCATTTCCCTTGTCCCGCAGCGAACGCTGCTGGACCCGCAGAAGGTCGTCTCGGAGGACCTGCAGCGCCAGAAACTGCAGCGCATCCGCGCCAACGCGGACGTCTTCGAGAGCGTAATCTACGAGAACATTATGCCGCGCGGCATGGGCACGCGGACCGATGCGCCGATCATCTACGCCGACGCCGACGTGCTGCGACAGCCCGTCGGCTCCAACGACACGGGCGACAAATCCGTCTTCGACATCTGGAAGCCCGGCTTCTCCGAAATCAATCCGCTGCTCGACGTCTCGCTCAACGACCGACTCGCCTCCGTCAATTACAGCGTGCGCGCCATCGAAGGCAAGAACCCCGATGACGAATTCGTTGAATTCCGCGCGAACAGCGCCAACTTCCCGTCCGCCGTGCCGGACCCGTTCAACATCGCACCAAAAGCAGGCGAATTTCCCTTTAATCGTTCCGGGTCGTCCAACCCACTGCTAAAACCAAAATCGGCACTTAAGAATATTTAATTTTTTTTTCTCTTTTTTTTCGTCAGTGGGCGTACACATGGATGGATCGACTTGATGTGGACGAAATTGTTGTGATCACCCTGAAAGAAAGCACGGACAGACAGAAAAGCATCCGAGAACAATTTCCGTCCAAGGCGCCCTTTCGCTTTCACGTCGTCGATAGAGACCCCGAAGGCGGCCGGGCCGGTTGCTACCGGTCGCACGCAGCAGTAATCGCGGACGCGCGAAAGAGGAACCTGCGGCGCCTCCTCGTGCTCGAAGACGACGCGTGCCTGGTCAACGACTGGGACGAAACCGTGCAACTGGGAAACGCCGCGCTGCGACAGCTGGAAACAGAACACCCGGATTGGCACTACCTCCTTCTGTACATGTTTCCCGTCAGAAACAGTGAATCCGCTGGGCATATTCGCAAGGTTTTCTGCGCGGGCAGCGCGGCCGCCTACATAGTCAACCTCGACCGCTGCTCTGACGAGCTCCCCGCGTACGACGGTCGGCACGTCGACAACGTGCTCTTCTGCAACTACACCGGATACCCCGGCGAAAAACTAGGACACGGCAATTACCTGCTCTCGACCGTGGCGCAAAGGTTCGTAAAACCGCTCACAGAGTCGCAAAATCACGTGTACGCCACAAACACCTTTCTCTTTCGGCCCGACGACGACTTTCAGAGCACCATCGACCCCTTTCACAAATTTGCCCCCTTCCTCATGAAACACGCGGGTGCGGAACGCTTTGTCCAGCTCTCCGTGTCACCCGGTTTCGACATCATTCTGATCCTGCTCGGCGCCGCGGGCGTCCTCTTGCTTCTCTTCCTGCTACTGCGTCTGAGCAGGTATTTTTTTTCTGCCGCCCCGGAGAGAAAAAAAACACAACAAGTACAACAAGAACATGGCGACCTTTCCCATTGATGTTCTGTACACGTGGACAGGGGAACGGGCCGCAAACGAGCACATGCGCTTCGCAGACCACGGCGAGCTTAAGCACAGCCTGCGCTCCGTCACGCAATTCATGCCATGGGTCCGCCACATCTTCATCGTCATGAACAAGAAGAAGAAACCGTCGTGGTTCGCGGACCACTACCAAAGCCGCGTCACCGTTCTGGACCACGACGACATCTTCGTCGACGAAATCCCGGTCGTCAAACCAGTTACCAATTCCAACAGCATCGAGACCGCGATAAGCAACGCGCCCGGGCTGGCCGAGCACTTCGTGTACTTCAATGACGACTTCTTCGTCGCAAGACCGCTGGCGCGAAACCACTTCTTCACAGACGACGGCAGGGCCGTTGTCCGGGCCCGCCACGAACTGGTCGACACGAAAAACAGCGCCTTCCCGGGGCTCCCTCTGACGAAGGGTTTTCACGCTCACACACCCCTGGCCCTGCGAAAAAGCGCGTACCAAAGCTTCAAGGCCGCCTTTCCCACCTACATTGCATGGATCAGAAAGGAAAATAAGCGCACAGGCCTCGGTTGCGACCGGTGTCCGGAGGCGGGCCTGCCCTGTCCCTGTATGCAGGCGGTCCACGGCACCTTCGCGCAGTACATGCTCGACAACGGCTTCGCCGTTCACGGCGACAGCCAGGCAGAGGACACGTCCGCGAACTACTTCAACCACGAAAACTACACCGACCTCGTCTCCATCAAACGGGTCGAAGACATCCGGAGCGACACCTTCACCATCAATGACTCCGCGGAGACGAACCGCCAAGCCTTCGGCGAAGCGGTCGCCGCCTTCCTCGCGCGAGTTTTTCCGGTGCCCGCCCCATTTGAAGCCGCACCCGGCCCAGAGAAACTCTCCGGCGCCTTTGGCTCCAAAACCACGATCGGCCTCGCCGTCACCGCCTGCGCGCTCCTGTTTTTTATCATTCTTCTTCTACTTCTTCAAAGGCGCTAGGCGATCATTTATTTATTTATTTATTTATATTGTCCTCGCCGTGTATATTTATTCAGGCCACGACGCCCTCCACGGCCTCCGACTCCTCGTCGCTGATCGGAGCGAGTCCCGGGAACGAGATGCAGCAACTGGTAAAAGCATCCTGCGAAAAAAGCACCAGCATCTGCACCGCTTGCACGCTCGCACCGAATTGCTTCGCGCCGCACCAGAACCCATTGATCGCGAGGATGGGAACGACGCTAAAGTTGCGCTTCTCGCAGATTTCACTGAAATTGATGCGGTCGCCCTTGTTGTTGAAAAAGGTCGTGTTCTGCGCGTCGTCCTTCGCACTCAGCGTGACGCGGGCATTGATCGTCGGCGCGTACACCGAGTTGGGGTCGTACTTGATGATCGGATAGTACATTGAGGCAATCACGTCCTCCGACTTCCTCTCGCCAAAGAGCTGCTGCGCGTTGTCGTACGCAAATTTCTTCACCGACTTGTCCACAAGGCCAAGAAAATGGGCGTAGTTCGTCATAAGCGTTTCGCCACTGAAGCTCTCGCTCAACTTGTCGAAAACTATATTCGACAGACGCAAACACGCGTTGTACTTCTCCGCTTTCTGCGGCTGCACCTCCGCACCACCGCCCAAGGCCGCCTCTGGCCCGGCCGCCATTGAAGCAAAGCGACCCAGCTTGTTCGGCAGCACGAAATTGTTCGCGAGCGCCTTGCCGTTGTCGTCAAAATCTTTCTTCTCTATGCCGAAAGGCACAAGGAGCTCCGGCGCCTGGTGGTAGAACGAGGAAAAGCTGCGCGTGTCGTAATTCATAGCCTCCGCCTTGACGAAAATGATCTTGTTCTGGCCCTTTTTTGTCGCTGCTGGCATGGTGAACTTGATGTCTGATTCCTTGTTGAAGGTCTTCCAGTTGAAAATGTACGGACCCATTTTTATCGACGACGACGAAGCAAATGACAAACAATGACAGGCAATGACAGGCAATGACAGGATTGACAGGCAACGACGGCTCGAGTGAAATTACGGATCTGTCGCCACCACTTTTTCTTTTTTTCCTCCGCAAGTTTTTTTTCAAATCTTTCGGTTTTTTCAAATCTTTCAAATCTTTCTAATCTTTCTAATTTTTCCTTTTTTTTCAAATTTTTCAAATTTTTCAAATTTTTCCGTCCTTTTCCCATTTTTCAAATTTTTCGCCCCTCGTCCATGTGCCACCGCCCTGTAGTACCCATTTTCTCCTTTAAAAAAACAACGCAAAAACACGCACGGCTTCAATGGGCTTTTCTCTTCGCGCAGGCGACGCCAACGTCGTTTCCCATCTCGTGTACGCGCTGCGAGATCTCACGACAATACTACGCATACGCTATGACTCAAACGGCCTCGAAATACAACAGACCGTCAGCGGCGAAGAAATCCTGCTGTCGTGCACGCTGCGAGCCGACAAATGCAGGGCCTACAGCTGCGACAAGAACGGAAGCATCTCGGTCTCGCCCGACTCCCTCTACTGCATCCTGTCCCGGTCCGCGCAACGCGACGAGATTCAACTGCAGTACAAAGACAAGGACCAATTCATCCTCATTACGATATTCAAGGACGACAACACGAACATCGAGCAAATATCCGAGTACGAGCTCAAGATACTCAATGACACCGAAAAATTCTTCGAGCTCGAGGCCGTCTCCAAGTGCTTCGACTTTGTCGTGGCCATCGACTCCTCGCTGCTCTACAGCACCCTCTTTAGCCTCGTCAATCTCGGCTCCTCCAAGGTTATACGCGTGTCCTGCAATAAAGAACGCCTCGAAATGAACTGCACGCTCGACGATGTCATAAGCTACGGCCGCTTTCGATTCATGTTCTCGCCCGGAAACAACAACAGCAACAGCAAGCGACTCGTCGAAGACGTTACCGACACCTGCAACAGGAAAGCGCTGAAAACCAAAGAGAAAGTAGACCTGCTCATCTCCTCAACCCATCTCGGCCAGCTGCTAAAGACCTTCAATATATCGAAAACCACGATCGTCGTGTACATCAGCGAACAATTCCCAATCGTCTTCGAAACCAAAATCGGGCTCCTCGGCGTGCTCAAGGTCACCGTGCTCCCCGTTTTCGAGACCCATGACATCACAATTGGCGCCTACTAGAAGAATCTTTTTTATCTTATCAAGTAACGAAACATGTCAATACCGGAAAACGTGCTAAAAAACATCGTGCTCGACGAAAATAGGAGCCAAATTCTACGCGTACGACTAGTAAGCGCACTCGAGGGCTTCCATCGGCGCACCACATCCCTGTACTGGCTTTTGCAAGGCCTTCGCACGACCGTCCTCGGCGGCAGCGTCATGATGCCGGCGCTCCTGTTCACCGTGGCATCGCAAATTGAAGTTGAAGAACGCGAGCCCCTCTTCTGGGTCTGCTTTGCCCTCAGCGTCACAGTGGGCTTCTCCACCGCCATACTCGAGGGCTTCTCCATTGGCCGACAGTACCACGAATGCCTCGCCACCAGCGAAAGACTGCACCTCGAGTTCTGGGCATTCGTATCCCTCTCTGGTAAATATAGCAAATACAAGACCCACAACGAAGCATGGAAGTCCTTTTTCAAGCTCTTCGAAAAAACCAAAACGAAACACGTGGAGGCCACCCTCATGCCCAGCAACTCCGGTGTTTTTACCTCGAACAAGAGCAACGCGATACACATTTTCCAGACGACGACCAACAACAACACCGAGAAACACGGAGCGTCGCTTGAAATCATTGACAGCTCTTCCTCGGACCGCAGCCGCGTCGACTCCCTCGACAGCCCCGTTTAGGCGGCCGTTCTCAGCTTGTACTCGATCAGAACGCTCCCGTCCACTGGCCATATAACCGTGTAGGAAAGAACCCTGCCCTCGTCGTCCTCCAACCCATTCACGCCCTTCCTGTACAAGGCACACGAGTCGTCATCCGTCAGCAACGGAGACAGGTCCTTTACTGTCGCGTCCAGGCTATCGAAAGCAAGAGGCACGTACTTTGCCAGCATCGTCTTCGCGCCCTTCGTGTAGCCCATTTGTGTCGCGATCGAGCCGTTCACGAATGAAATCCACTTCTTCAGGGAAACGCAGCGGCCGGACACAGTGTCCACGACCCTGAACTGTTCGTTGCCTCCGATAAAGCGACGACTTAATCCACCCGGAAAAACCTTCGTTGTCAGCAACTCATTGAACATGGCGCAAATCTGCATCATGGCACCCTTAACCTGTTTCTTCTTGTCCTCCCAGTCTTTGTTTTCCTGCCATGTTTGCTCGGCGAGACCGTCCTTGATCTTGTGCCCCCCTTCCCAGCCCTCAAAGACCGAGCCCTCGCCCTCCATCTGGAGCTTTTCGCGACGGTGTTGCTGCTGAGGCGCAATAAAAGTGCTAACAAATCGCCTTAACTTGACAGAGTCGCCTTCTTGTTTCTCGGTAATGATTTTCTTCACCTGGCGAAAAGTCGAGAGCAAATCGTCCCCGCTTTGCTTTTCAATCACCTTTTTCACCTTGTCCTTGAAGGTGCTGCTTATGTCGCTGCGCTCCGGCGGTCTTCCCTTCTGATTTTCCACCAAGATGAAAGCGTCGCCCGCACTTGAGTCGCCCTTTTGGTCCACTGTCTGCGCGGCTTGCGGCTTCGGCGACCTACCGTCCTCTTTATCGCCAGTGCTTAGCACGCACCAGCTAGAGGACGCGGACACTAGGAGAATGACAAAAACGAACATCAGCAGGACGACCACGTCTCTCGGCCTCGCTTTCATTTTCGGGTACCGCAGTGCGCTTAGACGCTGCAGGGTTGTTGATTGCTTCATTATTTTCTTTCTCCGGTCATAAAAGAAAAAAATCTTTTCTTGCGAAAAATCAGGCCAAAATGGCGACTGGGGAAAAAGAAACAAAATGGATTTTGAGTTTGTCCCTCTCTCGATATTTCCTTCTACTAGTCCTGCTGATCATTGCCGTTAGCGCACCGACCATCATTTACCGACTCGGCGCCTCCAATGTGGGAAACGAGCCCGTTTTCATCGCGGCCTTCTCCGGCTTCGTCGTAGGCACCCTGTCCTACTTCACCCTGCGGGTTCTCCTTAAAGATGAGCTAAGCATAGAACACGTGTCAAGCACGGCCGTCGCGCTCGGTCTGATTAGTACACACTCAAGTGTCTTTCACGTGGCAAGCGTGTTTCCCAAGGTTGAAATATACGCGCTCTTTTTCTTTCTGCTTTTGTACCATCTAAATGAAGTCGACATCAAACAAATAGTGTAAAAAACCTATTTAAGTAAAAAAAAAAATCTTTTTCTCAAAATAGCAGCAAATAAGAATGTATACAGAGGCAAGACCTTATACAGAGGCAAGACCTCAGCGCAAATCCAACCCTATCTACACCATTCTCTTATGCATAATTATGATTGTTGTCGTGGGCCTTGGAATCTATCAAATAGTAGATTTTATCCAGGGAGAAAAGTACATTTATACCCCAAAACCAAAGACCACCAGTGCCGCTGAATACGGTGTTCCAAAAACAATAATACCGATCAAATCAAAAAGACCGATTAGTGCCGCTGCCACTGATGATATGAATGTAGTGTATGCAATAATCATAGTGGTGGTTGCGTTTCTGGTGGGGCTCTTGGTAGCGTTTTACAATGGTTTTTTTAATGGCAGGAGAGGAGGAGGAGGGTCTAACCGCCGCCGCACGGAGGTAAGACCTCCTAACTAAGAGTGTAAAAAAAAATCTTTTTGTCAGAAAAGTAACAGCAAATACGCAATGTCGCCATTCGCCGGATACATACCCGTTTTATTTGGCTTGGTGTTAGGCTTGGTGATCTATTGGATCACCAAGCCTAAAACGTCAAGTATTTCCGCGTCAAAAGCCGCCAGCGAAAAACTCGAGGCAGGACAGAAGTATTACTCCTTTAATGTTTCCTCTGATAAACAACAATTGAAGACCTTGATCGACCAGATCGATGTTCTAAAAACCAAAGCCGCGATACCCGGCCCGCAAGGGCCGCAAGGGCCACAGGGCGAAAGGGGCGAAAGGGGCGAAAGGGGCGAACCCGGCAGCTCTGGCCGGCCCGGGCAAATAGGTTTGCCGGGCTCTCGCGGTCCCATAGGTCCTCAGGGCCAAAAGGGCGACCCCGGCTCTCGCGGTCCCATAGGTCCTCAGGGCCAAAAGGGCGATCCGGGTATGTCGGGTCGGCCCGGGGCCACTGGTGCACAGGGTCCGCAGGGGATATCCGGCCGGCCCGGAGACATGGGTCCACAGGGTCCACAGGGTCCACAGGGTCCACAGGGTATATCTGGTCGCGCCGGCGCCATGGGCCCACAGGGCCAAAAGGGCGACCCGGGTATGTCGGGTCGGCCCGGAGCCGCTGGTCCTCAGGGCATCTCAGGTCGGCCCGGAGACATGGGCCCCCAGGGTCTGCCGGGCTCTCGCGGCGCCATGGGCCCCCAGGGTCTGCCGGGCTCTCGCGGCGCCATGGGTCCCTCGGGACGGCCTGGAGACATGGGACCACAGGGACCACAGGGACCGCAGGGACCACGGGGCTCCATGGACCCATCCGCCTACGCGATCATCGACACCAAAGCAGACAAGGTCGCTGTGTCCAGATACGCCTCCTCGCAAGAAGCGCTATACAACAACCTCCGCCAACAAGTTGCCAATAAAGCAGAGAACGCCGACCTTCTCGAGCTCATCAACCGCGTCGCGGACATCGAAAACCAGCCGGTGTTGTCAGTGTCCAACAGAAACAACACCAACGTCGAAGCAAACGGCGCCCTTTCATTTGACAACGTCGCCGTCAATGAAAATAACTTCGGCAAAATCACGCGCGAACCCGGCTTCGCGGTATTCTCCCTGGTGCCAGGAATTTACCTCGTTTCGTTCTCCATTGCCACCACCGGCGATTCGTCCACGGGCACGGGCAGCGCCTGGACACTCAATGAAGAGTCGAGCGCCGAGGTCGTGCCCGGCTCCAACACGATTGTCCTGCCCAACAGCTCCAACTCCAACTCCATCATCCTCAAGATCCCGCCGGGCGCCGGACGGGTCGGCTTCAGTCTGCGCTGCACCACCGCCACAACCACCACCGCCGCAAATACCAGCATCACATTCCTGGGAATCAACGTCCCTTCTCTCCTTGCCTCCACGCTAGCTGCCTTATAAAGGAAAAAAAAATTTTTTTCGATTATTCCAGTATAAAAAACAATGCTGCCGCTTTTCTTGTCATCCATGCCGCCGGCCCTCTTGTCATCCATGCCGCCGGCCCTCCTTTTCCTGTTGGGTCTCCTTGGCTTTTTGCTCATCTACGCGCTCGTCCGCGCACTCACCAATCAATCCACCGTCACAGTTAAAGCGACAAGAAAAGCGGAACTACAACAAAATGAAGAGATAAAAGAAGAACAGGACGTCAAATACCGCCTGGGCGATGCGATCGCCTTCAACGGACGGCTCATGCGCGAATACAACGGGATGTACAAGTCCGAGGGGCCCTCGGACTTCGACCTCGGTGGCCGCATCATCGCCAAGTTTCCCGACAGCATCGCAACAGCATTCCTGCTGGAAGCGCGCAAACGTAAATTCACCGAGGGCTGTTTTGTCGCCCTGGAAAAATGCACTGATATCCTGGTCGACGTCGCTGACAGGCTCTGTCCGGCGCTCCTCGCCAAACAAGCACCCGCGACAGAAGCCAACATCGTGCACGTGCGCGCCGCGGACGTCATCACGGACAAGGGTTTACACGCAAGCCCGCTCACCGGACGCGGCCTCAACTTCTACAAGCAACTCGCGCCACTTCTCCGCCGCCGCGGAATCACCCAAGTCGACCTTATTACCAACTTCACCTTCAACATGAAAGAGGACCAGAAACAGGACGGACCCAAGAAATTCGTCGACGACGTCCAAAAGGCCTTCCAGGACGCGGGCCTGCAAACAAAGCTAATCGCGAACAACGACGCAGACACCGACTTCTGTCTCATGGCCAATGCCAAACTCCTTGTCCCTTCGCGCTCTGGTTTATCCGAGGCCGCCGCGGAAATCGCGATCGCCAAAGGCAACGACGTTGTCGCATTCTGGCGCGGCAGAGACGCCATCACGAAAAAACTCGGTGTGTACGACCCCGGCCTGCACAGGCGCTACGAATTGATGCACCCGACCTCGCTCCAGGCGTCGCTTCATGGCTCACTTCAGGAAGGTCAGGTCCGCAAAGACAATAATCATTGACAGGCCAACAAGGATGCTCAGCAAATTGGAGAGCAGAAAGTTCTTCGGCAAAAAGTACCTGTCCATCAGGTTCCACAAACCGCGCCAAAAAAAATTATTCCCACGCAACCCAGAAGCAAAGGTACGTAGAACTCAAAAGGCTTGTCGAACGTCTCCATCTTCGGCTTGACCTGCATCGTCCCCGTCCTATGCGCGCAAACAACGCAAGAAAAAATAAAAAAAATTAAAAAAATTACACGACGAGAACCATCACCACCGATAGAATCAAAGAGGCCAAAAAGCTCCACGCAAAGTTCCTGCTTGTAGCAATGTACCTCCTGCCAAAGCCACTGTAGTAAAGAAGCAGCTCCGCGCACCAAAAAAACATAACAAAATAGGCCACCCACTTCAGTATAGCCGACGATTTCGATAAATAAAGGAAGATCAACAGGAAAATCATGGCAGGGATGATTATGAAAGCGGACACCGCAAAAAAATTGGACAGGCCCATCCAAAAGGCAGGCGCCGCGCCCCACGGCGCTAGACCCGCAAAACCCGGGCGGCCGCCGCCCGCCACCGCCAAGGTCCCCGTGTTCGCCAGCTGGCTCAGTAACTCCTGCCTGCCCGCCGCCTGTGCCTCATTCATCAGCCTCACCTGATCGAACTCAAAATCGATCTGGTCATTCGTGGGAAACTGCACGACGCTAATGTAACGGGAGCTCGCTGTAAGTACATTACCCATTTTTCAATTTTCAACTTGTTCGTAGCAGTAATCGAAAAAAATTTCTCTGTTCGTGGCAAGCAGAAGAAGAAACAATGTCCACTTCAGAACCTGCCCTTTCGCGAGCATTTCACGGGTATGCTTCCGCCGGTGAAGGTACGTACCCCGGGTCGGGCGGAAACTTAAACTCAGTGTACGCGGGCGACGGTTCTTACAGCGTACAACCCGAGGACGAAGGGTACGCCTTCGGCCACTTCCCCAGCGGCGCCATCCCGTCCGGCGCTGAAGGCCAGACCTTTCGCATTTCCGATTCTGACGCCTTCAACAACCTGCGCGGCATAGCGAAAACAAGCTTCCCCTTCGACCCCTATCCCGTGCAAGACCACCCCGCCGAGAGCGGCTCCGCTTTGGCAGACAACTTCGCCCAGGCCGACATGGCCGGCATCAGCAGCCTCCTGCCCGGAAAATTCGCCTATAACACCACGAGCGGAACCCTGGGCAAGCAGCTCCTCGACGAATTCGCCGCTGGTACGAGCACCTTTAACACCCTGCCGACGTCCGAGGGCGTGTGGGGCACTGAAAATTTCGACCAGACCCGGCGCGGTCAAAATCTATCAGGCCCCGTGTACAACGGTCAAATCGGCCAGAACATCAATCCGGGCTCGATCGCCGAACAGTTCAAACAGGCCTTCGTGACCGCCGAGGCACAGGACGTCCCCCTTACACCCTTCTCTAAAACATACCCAAACTTTGGCGACGGCGAGGTCGACTACGGCTTCAACGAACCCGGACAAGACTCCATGAGCAACGACATCATCAAAGCCTACCACGCAATCCTGCCCCAGGGACAGCTCGCCGGCACCAAACAGGAGCTCATGCCCGTCTTCTCCGGCATTTCACAAGAGGCGGTCGAACAGCGACCCATGCTTCAATCCCTCGCCAAACAGCGCAACACGCTCTACCTCGGCGGCCTCACCGAGCTCCCGGACGACCTCAAAATCGACCCGCGCATCGCTCTTCTCGCCGGCTCCAACATCCCCGCGGACCTCGTGCAAACCTCGGGCGAACTCGCCAGCGCGCTCGACACCCTTGGCTGGCAAGGCGCCGACGACGGCCTCACCAGCTCCAACCCGTACGGGCCCCGACTAACGCCCTCCCGCACGCTCGACGGCAAAGAAGGACAAAACCCGCCCGCAAACTTCTACTCGCCCACCGACATCAACGCGCCGGAACCGCTCCTTTTCGCCAACGAACCAAACATGTTCTTCTACAATAACGAGTACTAAAACAAAAAAAAATTTATCTGTTTCCTTGTTCTAAAATCAACCAAATGAATTCAGAGGTGGTCAGTGCTGCTTTGTGGCGATCCATCGTCGCCAACACCAACACAAACTCGCTCCTCTTCATCGTATCGGCCATCATCGCCACCCTCGTCAGCATCCGCCAGATATACGGATCGATCAATACCTTCTTTGCCGGCTGCGTGCTCATTGTACTCGGCGCGCTCGTCTTTGGTCTCAACCTCTATCTCTACATAAACTGGCGCAGACGAAACAACTCGCTCCCCGACCTGGTCGTCCCCTTCGGCACGGCCTTCGCCCTCTGCATCATAATCGCCACCGGTGTCTACAGCACTTTGTTTCCTCCGACCGACCAGAGCAAAATCGCATACACGGAATACACCTTCACGGAAAATCTCACGGCCGCCGCGATCGTGCTGCTTGCTTTTGTGGGCTTCATCGACGGTTCCATTCGCAGCGACAACGTGTTCATGATCGCGCCCTACGCCGCAATCGCCTTCACCGCGGCGTCTCTCATCGCTAACGCAAGCACTGGTTATCTGGCCGCCCTGGCCGCCGAATCCAGCGACGAAAAACAGATCAAAGTCGCCATGTACACACTCTCGTTTTTCTTCCTCTTCCTCATATCGACCGTGCTCATGGACAAGATCACGCACAAACTAGGTCTGCACACAGTGCCCGAACGCGAACCAGCGACCCCGAAAAGTATCGTGCAACAGAAAAAACTCATCGTCTTCGGCCTTTTTGCGATCACGGTCCTCATCGCCTGCTTCCTGTGGTCGAAAACAGACGCCGTTCAACCACGCGACTTTTCCGCATGGTTGCCCCCTATAGTCACGCTGGTTGCGCCCATAGCAATGTCCGCGCTCGCGGTATTGATCACCCTCTTCAAATACGACGCACCGGAGCTGTACGAAACCTTTGCCGGCCTCGTCCTCGCCTTCATCATACTCCAGGTTGGTCTCACGCGCATACAGTGGTCAATCACGACCACGGGCTTCATATTCATCGCCGCGTCCGTTCTCTTCGTCGCCGCAGGAATGAGGACCTCCCTGCTCAGCAAACACACGCTGGCAATCGCCCTTTTCGTCTTCGGAATCACCCTCGGCCGAATCGTCAGCGACGAAAACCGTCTCATCATGGTTGCAATCGACCTGCTCTTCGTGTTCCTCCTGAACCAGCTGAAAATCGCCGACGAAAACGACACACTGCTCTTCCTTACCTCTGTTTTCGTGCAAAGCGTGAGCCCCTTCTTTTTCCAGGGCGGCGCAACATGGGACCAGTTCGGCGAAGTGTTCTCGCTCTTCCTCGCTAGAACCCTCTTCCTCATCTCGCTGCGAACGGTCCTCACCTTCATTGGCACCAACTACGTACGCATCTCCCAGAAAGTGTTCGAGGGCTACACGGACATTAGCCTCACCAGAAAACTCGTCACCGTGGTGTACACCGTGATCGCCTCTGTCCTCGTCGACACCATGCTCCGCCAATACATAAACACCCTCAACGACGACGCGACCCTCGTCTAGGGGCGGCCACGCGCGCACACAAAAGTAAAAAAAATAATCTAATTGGCTTCTAACCGCGAAGGATGGGCCGGAAAACTGGCCCTCGGACACTTTTAGCGCGCAACCAAAACGAGAGAAACGAGAGAGACCTCAACAGGGCCCTCGAACTACTACGAGCCATGAAGTACGATTCCCCGAGCAAACAGAACGACACCGCCCAGATCCTCGAAGCCATCAAAACACTCGGCTACAACAACCAGTCCGAGGAGAAAAAAACCCGGCGCTACTCCAAGATCTTCTTCCTAATCATGTGCATCCTGGTCCTGGTCTTCTCGCCCTTCGCGGCAAAACAGGTCCTGCAAATACCAAAGATCGACGTTCTATACGGCATCGACTTCGCGAGCTTCTATCTCTACACCATCCTCCTATGCTACGTCCTGTCCTGGTTCTCCAGAGGAACCTTTAGCCTCTACGTGCACGTCATCTGCCTGTTCACCGTGCTCAACCTGGTCGTCACAGTTCTCCCCACCAGCACAAAATGCAAGGACGACGAAGACTGCATCCTCAACATGAGCAGGAAGGTTCCGCCGCTCTCCGAGGACTGGTGGCTTTTCGTCGACCCATTCAAAGGGGAACGCGCGACCTTTATAGGACCCAACGCGGAAGAAAACCTCGCTCGCGTCCTCTGGTTCAACGCCGTCAAAAAGGCTTCCACCGTCACAACAAAAACCGGACTGAACGCCATCGATCAAACCGAGGAAGGCGGCTGGGGCACCATCCTCAGCTCCGGTATTTTTGGAACCCTCGGGGCCACGCTCAGCTACATCTTCGACCTTTTCCTGGGCCCACAGAACACAAAACTCTTCTTCCAGCTCACAATCCTCACATCCGCCTTTCTCACAAGCAGCACCCTCATCGACCTCCTACCCTTCATGGACGACCAGTTCCGAGAATTTCTCGTGCTCCTCGCGCTTCTCACCTGTATCTACTTTCTCGCGTCCAACAGCATCCTCATTGCAATAGTCAACATCCTGTACCTGTTCTTTGGCTTAATACCAGACCAGGTCTACCAGATCGCCGTACGCAGAGTCGTCGCCCTCGAAAGCCAGCAGAGAGGATCGCTCTCAGAGGAAAAGTGGGCCTCCTCCGTCTCACAAAATACCAGCGACCAAAACAAACTTGTCAGCTTTAGCACAGCCGACAAAAACGCCAGGCGCGTGTTCGCCTCTTTCGCCTACCCCATCCTGCCCAATATCGCAGACGACGTCATCGCTGAACTCATCAAGACCGGCGACGTACGAATTGTTGTTCCGCCCTCACCCAAACCAATTACGGAAGCACTCGCCCAAACCAATCTATTCTTTAACTCAGAAGAGTTCTGCGCCTTCATTGAACGCATGGACGGAAACAGGGGAGACTACGACGCGATCATACAAAAACGAGCATCAAAACGCTTCTACCAGCAAATTCTCGTCCAGGGCGGGACCGATAACGTCGTCCAATTTATCGACAAGAACTACACCACTCTCTTCCCCAACAGCAACCCCGCAAGCAACTTCTCATACTACCTATCACCTATAGGCCTGTGCGTCAAAAGCAAGGAAATTTCCTTGTTCTACGACTACTCCATGTTCTACCAATTTCGCAAGCTCCTGGCCTGCAGAAACAACCCCACTGCTTTTGTCAACGACCGTCTGCGTGAAATATTCGAAATGGACAGCATGCAGTCGCTTGTGCCCAAAGAACTGGTCAAAAAAGTGGTCGAAGAGGTCGAAACGGAAGAGAAAAAATTTTTCGTCTATTCAAAAATCGCCCTCTACCGGACACAACTTGAAGAGTTCGGCTTCAGCGTACCCAAATTTCCTAAAGAGTTCGACCAGGACGGCCCTGCCAGCGCGGAGTATCTCAAATCTATGGTCCTTGGCAACAAATTGAAACTCGCAAAGAACGCCCCGCGAATCAACTATCGAACAATCACAACAAACTAATCTAATTTATTTTTTGAGCCATAGGTAAATCGCTACGCAGATCCATATAAAAATAACAGACGCAAGGACCACATAACCACCGCTCACTTCATTTTGATGCTCTGTTTGCATGTAAGGTGAACCAAGCGCTCTTTTCGCTTGGCTTTGTGACAGGTTTTGTATCCTTGTCGCACGATCTTTGTCCCAATTAGTGTAAAAGTACTTCACTTCCTCAAATGAAGGCACGGGTGAAGTCAAGTCGGACACGGGCTTGGTGACATTCACATGATTGTGAAAGTCATACATCCATCGCGAAAGCGTTTCCTTGCTTTCCAGCGCGATTGGATGTTCCGCTGTATACTCCTTATAGTGATTAGCGCATCCAGGACAGGGAATTACCTCGCCCAGCGAGGAAAAAAACTTCCGGTAGCTGTCTTTGTCTTTGTCGCTGGGTGTGTCTGGATAGGTAAATGAAATTACATGGAGAAAACGCCACAAGGACGGCCCCCATGTAATCGTAAACTTTGACGGGTACATCAACCAAGCAATAAAAATCAAAAGAAATTTTTTTTGTCTAGTTTTTTATAGCTAAACATTTAGTTACTTAGCTAAATAGTTAACCATAGTTAACCATCTTAGCTAAGATTACAAAAATGAAGCACGACAAAAAATGAAGCGCGAGCAGAACCAAAATAGGGAACCACAAACAAACAACAAAAAGACATTTTACATGGAATTATCGATGAACATACCGAGAATTATGCTGCCAGATAGAAATGATATGTGCCCTTTTATACACCCTTTTGGGTTTCCATTGCTCCAGGACTTACAGACTTGTGCCACAGAAAACGTCGATTTTTTTCAATCATTTCACGTCTATTTTCACTTGCTTATTTTTGTTCTCAAGGTTTACTGCTTCTTGTGGTTGCTAAACACCGACAGACAAGCGCCGAATTTCGCGTCGCTATTCTGCTGTTTGGTGGGGGGCGGGCTCGTTGCCGCGCTATTGCATAACATCGTGGACTTGTCGCACATCACGGATATTGCGGGTATATCTATTTGCTATTTTCGGGCCTTAACGCGCGCCCCGCGCCTTGGATCAATCGGCAAAGAGCAATTTGCGTTTATGGGACAAGGACAAAAGTTAGGCACACTAGATACAAATTAATAAAACAAAAATAAAAATCATTTTAATCTTCTTTTTTCTTTCTGGGCGGGCGGGGTGAGTAAAAGTTAAGGCGTCCCGACCATCGCTGTCTGCCGCGTTCGTGCGCGTGAACGCCCTAACCCGTTTGCCAGGCCAATAATGCCAGGCCTTTATTGGTTGGGACGGCGGCCCCGTTTTTGTGGTGTCTGTTGTAAGAATTAAGATGGTTATTAAGTTAATTTTATTTAGAGTGAAAAGAGGAGGAAAAAGAAGAGGGTGAAGAAGAGGAAGAAGAGGAAGAAGAATTGCACCTCCTTAAGAAGACCAGGCGCGGCGCTTTTGTAAAATTGTTCGTCTTCAGTGTAAGGCGTGCCCGGGGCCGAATTCTTTTCCGAATTCTTTTTCGCTATTTGTGCGCGTACAACAACTGCTCTGATTGACGATAAGAAAAAAGCAAATGAATAATGCCACCAAAAGAGCATTGGAGTAATTTCCAGTACCAAAGCGAGTTTAAACATGAGATCGTCGCATATCTGGTAGCCATTTTTTTTAACTGAAAGAGAAAAAGGAAAAGGTAAGACACAAGGCCAAAGTATGCGTCTTAAAAAACCAATAGAATGACAGGCGAAAAAAACGGCCCGGTCTGCTTTGGTACCAACCAGCAACGTCCCAAGACTAAGCTGCTCAGCAATCCAATAATAAAAAACCATGAGCTCTGTAAACATTTTAAACGTCTTCTCGGATTGCCTGTCCTCCAAAGCAGAACCACCAGCAGAACCAAAATTTTGATTCAAAAGTTCGGGTGCATTTACATACACCAAAAAAAGCAAGTACTTGGCAAAGTTTTTCCTGTCTGAAATAAGGAAAAAATGAGCAATTAAGAAAAATGATTGAACATTCAATTGAAATTCAAAATCTCCTGTCACAATTTTCATCATTTTGTCTTTTTTGTATTTTGGTTCTGCGTCTTTACTTTTTGTCAACCTATTTTGGTTCTACTACGCGCTTTATTTTTTGTCAATTTAGCTAAGATTACTTCTTAGCTAAAATTATCTTAGCTAAACTTTTGCTAGGGTGGACATACGAAATAGGAAACAAAAAAAACAAATACAGAACCCAATTGCTACAACAGCGACGAGCAACAAAAAGAAGCAGAAGCAATGGAAGAGTCTACTAAGGCGGTGAATTCGATACACGAGGTCGCTGCTTGGCCTTTCTTCAAGTGCAAGCAATGCGAGAAGACCTGGCAAAATACCAAGGAAGTTATTTTTTCTCTTGCTTACTCAGAAGATTGTTACGCTTGTTGTCGCAAAACTTACCTTGAGCTATTGGGGAAAGACTTAAAGGGGTTGTTACAAAGGTTGCGTAAAACAAAAAATTAATCGGATTTTCAACTTTGTATTATTTTAAGCATTTACGCTTCGAATGTCACCTTGCACGCATAGCTTTTAGCCGCTGCATTGATGATGTCGCGCAATGATGCTTTCATGTCAGTACATCCAAATAGATGTAGCCATGCCGACCGCTTTGTTTGTTGTGCGTACGACAGTGCTTGCCCGAGACCTGCGCGCCATTTTTCAATCGGCTTGACTTCGATTGCAAACTCTTGTGTGAGCACATCGATGCACCCATGCTCAATTGCAAACTCGCGAATTCCTCCAAGCGTTGTGGCAATCCTATTCGCAACTTGGTCGTGTAATGTCACCAGTGCCTTTTCTGTTGTATATTCTCTTTGACGATTGATGTCGTATTCAATGTCGATACAAAGGCGTCGTCGTTTTGCATCCTCGTTTTCGTCTCGAAAACGATCTGCCTCCTGCCAGATTTTGTCAAGAAAGACAAGAAACGCATAAGACTTTTGCGTTCCACTGTAGATTAAGAACATGCGCACAGTCGCGCGCTTTAGCATGATTGATTCAGCGTTTTGGCCGCCTTTCATGATTTCATTTATGTTAAGGACATTGACGCGTTTTAGAACAAGATAGTCTTCATCTTTTTTAAAGTGTCTTAGAAGGACTCGCTTGGCATTTGCTTTGGTCGAGTAACCTGCTTGTGCCCATAAAGGATCAAAGTCATGAACAAATTCGTCTGCGTCACCTGGACCGGCAACCAGCGACATTTTCAATTAAGGTCTGCCAACAAGCAAAAATGGAAAAAATTGAAAAAATTAAAAAAATTGAAAAAATTGAAAAAAAAATTTGAAAAAATTGAAAAAATTGATTCGCGTAGTCGCTAAAAGCGACAAAAAAGGTCTTTTTTTTATTTTCTATTTCTTGTGCAGTAAAGAAACACCTTTCCTCTTTTTTGTTGTGAGACGCGACCTTTAGCGAGAGGGCAAATGGAGGTGGTCCACAAGGCAATTGAAGCCATGCAAGAAATGTACACCGACAAGGTGGCCGTTGACCAATTCTTAAATCTTGCGCAAATGTATATGGAGAGCATCGATAAAGATGGATTTGTTTTTGATTTTGACCACTTATGGCAAATTTGTGGTTACTCAACCAAAGCAAGTGCCAAGCGGGTCTTGGTACGTGTGTTGCAGGAAAATGAAAACTATCTCATATTCTTGCCTCAAAAGGAACAAAGTGTTTCAATTTTACCGGGTAAAAATAATTTACCCGGTCCCTCAACTAAGAAGTTGAGCGGTTTACCAGGGGGCCCGGACGTGGTTCAAAATGGTGGTCAAAACCGGGAAATTATCAAATTGACCGCGAAGGGTCTGGGACAGTTTGCCCTTGCCGCGCAAACTGAAAATGGTCGCATGCTCCGCGATTTTCTCATGCAGCTTATCATTTGCTTCAAGCGCTTCACGAAAGCTGTCGCCTCAGGTGAGATCGAGGTGCGCCGCCGCGAGCCGCCGCCTGGGGCGGAACGCGACGCGAAGCGCCTCAAGGTGACCGAGTCGCAAAAGACTCTTATGAACGCAGTTCACGAACGCCCGGGTCTAAACGCGGGCGACTATGCGCGCATCAATGGCATCACCAACAAGGTGGTAACGGGGCGCTACAAATATGAGCTCGCAAAGGAGCTCGGTCTTCCAGCCTCGTCCGTGAACGCTCGGGACTATATGAGCCCGGTGCAACTCGTTGGGGCCGAGTTTCTGGAGATGGTTAGCGCTGAGCACCTACAAAAAAACCCGGGCGCGGACGCGCTCGAGGTTCACGAAGAAGTGGCGCAGTCCTTTCATGCTAATTTTAAACGGTTGTATTCAAGTGAAATACCACAAAAACGTTCCCTGAAAGATGTTCGTCGCGAGCAAACGCTCAAATTGACGAACGCGAAACGTTCAAAAATTGGACATTTTTTTAAATGAGCTTTGGCTTTTAGGTTTTTAGCGTGCAAAAATTGCTTTGGCTGGTTGTGATTTCTTGGTGGTCAATTTGACGGTGAAAAAGTGATCCTTGTTATCGAAGTCCATCGTGGACCCGTCCAAACGTCTGATGTGTATGGACAGCGCGTTGATCCTGGACCTGCCGAGCCGGTAGAACTTTTGAATCGGGTAGCTGGAGGAGCTGAACTCGACCATGCGGTCTTTAATATGAGCCGCGTCGCGGGTATAAATGAGGCCCATGCACGAATTCACCGAGAACTTGGTGTATTCCGACTGCTGGTTCACTGACCAATTGAGGTCATTTTCGTTGAGCTGCGGTATGTCGATCACGATCGCGCAGTTTCCGCGAAGGTCCGCGCTTTCGTTCGAAAAGGTTGAGTATGCGTACCTGGTGTCCTGGTTGTTGCCCGAAGATTGCGCGGTGTCCGCGGTGTTCGTGATGTAGTAGTTGCCCTGTGTGTCCAGTGTGCCGATTTTTCGCGTGAGCAGGCGATTTATTCCGAGTACGTCAAAGATGTCGTCGTTCACCCCGCGGTGGGTCCCGGGAAAGTTGCCAATAGGAAGCGGTTGCACGTGCAGGGCGAAGTTTGTATTTAGCATGTGCATGTCTTTGTCCACCACCTGGAAGCGGAACTGGCTTCTGTTGGGGTCGAAGGTGACCAAGAATTGCGTTTCGTTCGGCATGCTGCCGGCCGCGTGCACAACAAACCCCGTCGCTGCATCGATGCGGTACGTTCCGGCTAGAAGGGGTGCCGAGAAGACGACGCTGTGCATGCGGCACATGATTTCAATGGCCAGGGACTCACCGGTGTAGTTCCCTGTTGGGATGGTGGCGACTTTGATTGCTGTATAAGGCGAGAAGGAGAACCGTAGGATGTTATTACTCGAGTGAATAAGCGTGTCCGTCAGGGGAAAACTGGCCTGAATAATGCTGGCTTTGATGACATTATTGGCCTCGATTGCCAGCGGGATGGTGTACTGTGCTGGCGAGGGATGGATCGCCGCGTTCCTCGTTGCCGATGAAACGTAGACGAGAATATCCTCGTCCTCGTCGAAGCGGCCCTTTTCGCTTTCCGTTCTCCAGTTTATTGCGAGCTGGTCTGTGTTCGACTGGTAAAGCGAGTCCTCGTCGATGATGGGCTCGGATTTTTGCTGGTTGGATAGGTCGCGCAAGCGCGACGCCAGTTGTCGCTTGGACGCAACGGAAGAGCTGCTGCTGCTCATGAATTCGTTTTGCTTCGCGAAGGACGAAAGAAAAAAAAATCTTTTTTTGTTTCTTGTGTAAAACAAGTCGCTGGTGGGAAATGGGTGCGAATATGAGCTCATCGACGAGCACACTTCTCAACACCTTGAAGTCCAGCATAGAGACCAGCCAGAAGAACATGGTCAACACGTCCACGAGTGTTTATTGTTCAAACGTACAGGAACTAGTGGGTATCAATGGCTGCAGCGTCAACTTCGCGGAGCAGACATGTTCGCTGGACGCGGTGACAAGGTCCACCTCGAACATGAGCCTGCTGAACAACGTGAGCCAGGATGTCATGCAGTCGCTGAAGAACCAGGCCGCCGCTGAATCCTCTGGTCTCCCGGTAGGCATCAATCACTCGAAGGCGTCCGCGTTTACTTCGAACATGATGGACGTGGCGCAGAGATCGGCACAGAGCCTGGGGACCAATTGCTCCCGCGACGCCTCGGCTGTGAATGTGCAGTCGTTTCGAGACTCGTCCTGCACAGAAAAAAATATAATCAATTTTGCCGCGCAAAAGGCGTCGCTGTCACTGGTATCCGATTGCGTCGTGACTCAGGCGGCCAGCAACACGGCGACGCAGAAGGTCACGAGTCTGATCGACAACGCGTCGTCGGCCACCTCGAAGGGCGTGGACATGTTCGCCTTCTTTGGCATCTTCATCATGGTCATGGGCTTCTTCCTGTTTTTTCCGGTCTTGAAGCGATTCATCACCGGAATCAGCTCGAGCCCCGAGGCCCAGAAGGCGGCCGAATTGCCGCCCTCCACGCCGCCTGACGTGAGGAAGGACCTCGAGGATCGGCGGAACGCGAAGAGCACGGTGGCCTATTTGCTGATGGGCCTGATTGCGATGGTTCTGTTGTTTTGGCCCGGTCTGGGCGCGGGTTTACTGGGCATATGGCCGTGGCCGTCCAAGCTGCCGACGTACGACGGCCAGCAAACCTGTCTGAAGGGCGATGATGGCAAGGGGTTTGTCGCGGAGTCGAGCGTGATCAATAAGTTCGGTTTCACGGACCCCATGTGCACGTTAGGGGACAAAAACCAGCAGGAGTGCAAGACCATCGTCAGCTACAAGGAATGCGGTATCTTCAGCGGCAAGTGCGACGACCCCGAGTACGTCGACGCCCGGGACAATTTTGAAAAGGCGGTAAAAGCCTGCGGCTCGCTGACGAACAGCCCCTTCGAGTACTGTCGGTCGCAGGACATCAGCAATGTTCTGTTCGCCAGGGAATACCCCGAGTGCAAGAGGTGCGAGGACGACCCGAGCAACCCGCTCTGGCACTCGCACGTGGGCAAGGACAAGTCGTGCGACCCGAGCAAAATCGACCTATTCACCTACATGGGCACCGTTGACCAGGGCTGCCAGGGCGGCGCCGAGCTCGGGTACTGTCTGGACTCCAAGGACGCCTTGCTGAGAAAGTCGCCGAACGACTGCACCGACCCCGGGTACCAGATCCGCAAGAAGCAGCTCTCGCAGTACCTTCGCGCGTGCGAGCAGGTGAAGGCGACGAGCCGCATCAAAAGCGACCTTGTATCGGCGAGATGCCCGCCCCCCATGAGCGCGTATTTCACCAAGTGCTCGACCGATACATACAAGTGTAACTACGTTGCCAAGGGGTGCGAGTGCGACTCCGCCGGCAAGTGCGATTGCAGCAGGGCGATCGACAAGGAGGCCGTCGGGGCCTGCCAAAACGACTTCACGAACTGCCTGGACTCCGATTACATCATGGACGTCAAGTTCCATTCCGCGGTGAGCGCAAAGTGCGCCGACGTTCGCGAACAGGAGAGCACCGCAAACTTCGTGGGCCCCGCCGTGTTTGGCAGCATCTACGTGCTCATGGTCCTGGCCATGGTCTATTTCGCCTTCTACGCTTTCAGAACCCGCTCGTCCGAAGCGCAAGTAGCGTACCAGAACACCCAGATAAGACTTGCAAGGGTCCACGAGAAAGAGCAACTGGTCCCGGTCGGCAGATACAAGATGCTGCTCGCGCTGCTTGTGTTCCTGCTCTTCATTTTCATCCCGCCCACGGGATTGATCGCCGTCGCGAACAGGATGCCCCCGCTGTGGGACGGCGACAAGATCAAAAACAACGTCACCTTCGACGGCATTGACAAGCTCAACGTCACCGCCCTGCAAGTAACCGGCTACATCGGCGCGGCGCTCTGTGTCGTCGCGATGTTATTCTGCGTCTTCAAGATCTTTAGCGCGAGAAAGCAAGAAAATAAGATACAAACCAAATAAGCAAACAATTTTTTAGTCCTTTTTAGGTCTTTTGTTCCTTTAATTCTTCTTCCCGTCTCCAGGCCTCCTTCTCCTCCTCGTTGTACAATTGATCGAAGAGCTTTTTCTTCCCCGCCAGTTCGCCCGAGAAACGGTTCAGCGCCATCATGTTCTCCTTCAGAGCGGAGCGCATCGCGTCCATCTTTTGCGTGGTGGAATTCTTCTCGCTGTCCGCGTCGGTCTTTAAGCGGAAGGACACGCTCAGATCGCTCTCCTCCTCGCTGGCGGTGAGGTCGTCGTCGAATGAGGCCTTGCTGCTCACTCCCGCCCTTGCCGTCTGCTTCTCGCTGGTCTGGATTTCCTGCTGGATGCGCGCGATTCTGCTGTTCAGAGCCTGTAAATGGGTTTCCATGGCGGCAATGTCCCTGAACATGGTCCGGCCCTGCAACTGGAAGGCCTTCATCTCTTCCTCGAACTTCTTCTTTTGCTCGCCGCTGAGCGTCTCCTTGTTTTTGCCCTTCCAGTACCACCACCCCGCGGAAACCGCGACGACCGCGAAAACCACCACGGCGATGACCACGAACATTTTCTTGCCGCCCTTGGGCGCGTCCGTTTGCTGCTGCTCCACGGCCCCGGTCTTCATTTTTTCGTGCTTTTGCAGCCCTTACAGGAAAATTAGATTTTTCTGTCCTGTCTTTTTTTTCTGTTCCGTCCTGCGATGAAAATGTCTTCTCAATTCGGTTATAGGCCGGACTTTACTCTATTTAACCCGGAATCGTCCGTCTCGAAGGCATTCGTGATCAATGTCGTTACTGAAAGCGGCCCGATCAAGTGGAAACTGGAGATTGATAAAGTCACAAATAATTTAACCGTTTTGTACTCAAATGACAACGGTCTTAGCTTCACCAAAAAAGTGACCGTGCGCGCGGAAGCAGCCGTCTGATTTCCTCAAGGACTCTTGCTGTGGTTGTTGTGGTTGTTGTGGTTGTTGTTGTGATAGAGACTCACGGATCTGCACATCGAAATAAACTCCTCCTGACTCATGTCGAGCTTGGCTATGTTGCACCGGAGATGCACGAGCTGGGCATTTTTCTCCGTGTACCCCTCCGCCGGGACCCGCTGATCGATGCTTATGTTGCTAGGAAAGCGCATAAAAGTCAGTTTGTCCCGAACGGCATCGTCGAAACGCGGATCAAAGACCGTCATCAACTGGCCGCACAGCGCGCACATACCCTGCTGGTGCTTAAAGCATTTTCGCACCCAGTTAGTATCGATCTCCATCAAGACGTTTTTCTGCGAGCAGCGTCTCTTGGCGTCCCTGAGAAGCCTGCTACCGACAAATTGAACGGGGTCCTCCTCGTACCTTTCGCGCAGGCAGGTGCGACAATGTTTCCTGTTGTTCCCGCACTTGCACTGCTTGGCGACTTCAGCAATCTCCCGCATAGCCGCCTTCCTCGCAATTTTTTCCGTCGCGCGCTTTAACATCCGATCCTCCCGCTCTTTTCTTCGCGCCAGGCGCCTTTGCTTCCTGCGGTCCTCTTCCAGGCCTTCCTTGACGCGCTTCAAACGAAATAGCAAATCTGATTTCACGTCCTCTAATGTGCGCACGGATGGCTCCTCTTCTTCATCACTCGGACTCCTGCTACCGTCGTCGTCAAAGTTCATTAGATAAAAAAGAACGCGGTCTTATTCTAGATTTTTTTTCTTTTACGCTCTGACAGCAAGCAACAAGGATGATGACGCTGCCGCCGTATAATGCGACTACAGTTAATCAGCACGATTCGAGCGCCACCTCCGCCACCACGGACGTTTTTACCGGTATCCTGGACGAGGGCAGGCTGACCGAGGTCCGCGACCGCGCGCTCTACGACAAAAACTCGCTCACGTGGTTCCCCGTGGCGGACTCGAACACCGGCGTCCTCTTCCCTGATGCGGTGCAGGCCAAAACGCTCCAGGAGAGCGCACTGCGAGAAAGACCGACCTCTTTCAAAGGCCGGAAGCAATTGGACATCTCCACGGAAAACCAGGACCAGCACTTCGACAGGCAGGTGCATCCACTGAACAGCACCGCCTCTTGGCTCAACCAGAGCAAAGAAAACAGCGACTTCGCCTTCTCCGGTTTCCCGAACCCCAACCTGTTCTACTTCTACACGGACGCGATCCCCACGCAAAATCTGCAAAACCTGACACACGCGGAGCTCGCAACGGCCCTGTCAGCCTCCTCGGTCGGGAAATTCCAGTACAACGAATACCTCGACAACCTCGGAAACATCATGCGCACGCCCGCCACCTACGACCTGACCCGGGCGAAAACAGCCGCCAGTGGTAGCGCCAGTGCCTCCGCCAGGGGCTACATCGGCGACAACGGAATCAACGCCGATCCACGCGTCCTGGAAAAAATGTACTCGGAGTACGAAACAAGCTTCTCCGACATCGCGCGCATACGCGTCACAGAACAATCCAACGACCCCAGATTCGTCGACCCCACGCCGAGCACGCCGTACATCGCGCAAAAGAACAGCTTCCTGGAACAACAGGAGGACCAATTTGCGACGATCAACAAGATGTCCGGGGTTTTCACGGGTTTCAACGAACCCGTGGTGTACAAAGTATAAAAAAAGAGCTCTTTGTCTTTAAGTGCTACTCCAAGTCCTCGTTCTCAATCAGCAACTCCGTCACCACGGACTGCACGTTGCTCAGGCTACCGTAGTCGTACCGGGCCTTGGCGCCCGCGTCCACCTGATAACGACTCGCAAGCGCGTCCAGCGAAATTGTCTCCTGCTGCTGAAACGGCACCTCGACTTCGCAAGTCTGCGTCTCGTTCGCCGCAGCTGCGCCCGCCGCGGACAAGAAGAAGCTGCTGGCCTCCTCGGAGCGCATCGAATCGGGCTTTTCCGTGTATTTTATACGCTCACGGATCGACTGGATTTTGCGGTTCTCGTTCTCGAAGTACCCCTTCATGATCTCGCCGATCATCTCGTTCGCGTACTCCCTGTCCTCCAAGGAATCGTCCTCCACCCCGGCCCACGAAAACGCAGGGACGAGGTGGACGTCAAAGTGCTTGTCCACCGACAGAATCTTCTTTATGTGCGCCTCCGCATCCTCCTTTGAAGCGAACACGCCCCTGAACTTGATCAACAAACCGGAGTACTCCCCGTTTTTGTGCTTCAAACTGCGGTACTCCTCCGGCTTTATCAAGGAGAAAACGGCCCAGTTCTGTCCCTGAAGGCGGTACACGTCGCTCTCCAGGGCAATCAGCGGCACGCGGAAGAAAGCATTGCTCTCAAAATACTCGTCCGCTTTACTCAACTGGGGCCTCGCCTCGCCGTTCGAAACAGTGAGATTCATCACCGGCTGGTCGTACGGCTTATCGCTTGTCATCTCCTCATCTGTAAATTGTACGGACATTCTTCTGGTCAACTGACTGCTGCTTGCCTGTAAGCGGGAAAAAAGAAAAAAATGAAGTAACTTTTTTTTTGTCGCGACCACTACTCTACTTATACGTTAACTTTGATCCGACATCGAAACATTTTTGCGCGTCCTTGTTCTCCTCGATGCTCTCGAACTCGAAGCTTCTTTGCGTAAGAAAATCCTTCAGCTTCTCCATGTCATTTATGCCATGCTGAGCAGCAATAAAGGTTGCCATATTTAAAGCGCTTTGCTCGTCCTTAAAGATTCGAAAGGTCGTCTTTGTGGAGTTTGGCTTGGAAAAAACGCACCTTACACCCTCTCCCGTGTAAGCGGTATCTTTGCTTATGTCGATCATCGGACTTGGGACTGGGCCACACGAAACCACACAAGAAAGAGAAAAAATCCACAGGAAAAAAATTGAAAAGCATGGGAGGGGAAAAAGCTGAAAAAAGCAAGAAAAAATCTCGTGATCAGAAACAAATATTTTTTCTATGAACACATGATTACCGGATCCGGATTTGCGCTTCGTTTTTCAAAATTTGAATCTGTTTGGATTTGTTGGATCTTTTTGTTTTATTTTTCCTTGTATGCCCTGTAAAATAAGCGGTGGCACAGAAAGAAAGCCGGCAAAGCAGCAGCGGCAGAACCTTAAGCCCCCCCAACCCATTGGACGAAGAGCCGAAAGAAAGCCGGAGCAAGAAAATGTTCGTGGAAGACTTTGAAGAAGCGAAGCTGGCGCACTTACAGAAGCTTGCGGAAGAAGAGCGCTTCCTCTTAGCACAATTCGACGCCCTTGCGGGAATAAAGGAGCTCGAAACCCTGCTTGAGGATGATTGGATCATAAAGGAATGGCTAAAAACAGCAGAAGCGTCTTTGGCCACGGCGCAACCAAAAATCGTCGCGACCGGCGCACGGTCCCCGCTCAGCGACGCCAATTCGCGGCCGCAATTGTTCGTCACGCCGCGACAGCCGGTGCGCAGCGGCGTGCATTTCCCCCGGGTCGAGCGAACAACCGTCGTTGTTCCCATCACGGTGGCGGCCTCGCCGCAGGCCCCGCCGCCGCAGGCCCCGCCGCCGCAGGCCCCGC
>JACCDP010585417.1_pt1 | contig 41422 bp, 40 predicted proteins | sample 7445841 | NCBI WGS metagenome assembly JACCDP01 (sample SAMN15323441, study PRJNA562643) | freshwater metagenome | isolation source: river surface water | place: USA:Blue River Watershed | collected 2017-08-17 | reverse complement strand
GGGCATCACCACGAACATCACCACCCTCACGCCCACGGCCACGCGGCACCAGCCAACACCTTAAGCCCTGACTATTCGCGCCAAATGGCTCTACCTGAGGTGGGTGCCGATGGACAGCAGCGCCTTCAGTCGGCCAAAGTCGCCGTGATCGGCGCAGGCGGCCTCGGCGTTCCGGTGCTGCAATATTTGGCCGGTGCCGGGGTCGGTGAGCTCGTTATAGTGGACGGTGATCGCCTCGAAGCGTCGAACCTGCATCGACAAACCTGGTATGCCCTCACCGATTGTGGCGAGATGAAAGCCACCCTCGCAGCACGGCGCGTGCACGCGTTGAACCCGACCGTCAAAGCGACCGCCCATACCGAGCGACTGACCAATACTTCCGCAGAAGCTCTACTGCAGGGCTGCGATCTCATCCTCGACTGCACGGACAACTTTGCCAGCAAGTTCTTGCTCAATGACCTTGCGCACCGACTCGCCAAACCGGTGATTCTCGCCAGCGTTCATCAGTACGAAGGACAGCTGCAGTTCATCAACCCGGCGCACGGGACTAGCTGTCTTCGCTGCGTCTGGCCCGAAGCGACACGCGACGGACTGGTCGGGAACTGTGCCGAAGCAGGCGTGCTCGGGCCTGTGCCGGGCGTGCTCGGCAGCCTGCAGGCGCTCGAAGCACTCAAACATCTGCTCGCACTTCCGGGTCGCTTGCGCGATGAAGTCGTTTTGATCGACCTGCTGTCGCTCGCCGTGCGCCGCATCAAAGCCAAGCGTGCAGCCGAGTGTCAGTCCCGTTGCGAGCGCGCGCCAGCGCTGTCAGCGGCAGCGTCACCGGAATCGCTCGAGTATCCCGATATTGAGTCGGCGCTATCGGATCAGCTTGTCATCATCGACATTCGTGATCCCGACGAAATCCGTCGCGAGCCGCTACCGATCGCACCCGTGTCGATGGCCAAATCGCTTGCCATTCCGATGCAGGAGATTTTGAGCGGCCGCAATTTGCCGAACGACGGACGTTATCTGTTGATCTGCAGTCGCGGCAAACGCAGTCTCGCGACTTGTCTCACCTTGCGCGAACGCGGCATGAATGATGTGTATTCACTGCGCGGCGGCGCGCAAGGCCTAGGTGACGCTTAGGGCCGAAGCTGACCAGAGCCTCGCACGACGTATTTATAGCTCGTTAACTGCTCCACACCCACGGGGCCTCGAGCATGAAAACGATCGGTGGAAATGCCGATCTCTGCGCCCATCCCGAACTCGCCACCATCGGCGAACTGCGTCGAGGCGTTGTGAAGAACGATCGCACTATCGACGCCCGTCAAAAACCGTTCGGCCGTTTTCGAATTCGCAGTGATGATCGATTCGGTATGCGACGAACCGTAACGAGCGATGTGCGCCATCGCCGCATCGACACCGTCGACCACTCGCACTGCGATGATGGCGTCGAGATATTCGGTATACCAATCCTGCTCCGTGGCTGCTCGCACACGCGGATCTACTCCCTGCACTTGCTCGTCACCGCGCACTTCGCAGCCGGCATCGAGCAGCGCTGTCACAAGCGGCACGAGGTGGGACTCGACTGCCGCCGAATCGACCAACAGGGTTTCAGCCGAACCGCAAACACCGGTACGGCGCAGCTTGGCGTTCAAAGTAATCGCGATGGCCATCGGCAGATCGGCGTCCCGATCGACGTACACGTGACAAATGCCATCGAGGTGGCCGATGACGGGCACCCGCGCCTCCTGCTGGACTCGCGCCACCAAGCTCTTGCCGCCGCGCGGTACGATGACATCGATGTAATCGGTCATCTCCGACAGCAGATACCCTACGGCCGCACGATCCGTGGTCGGCACGAGCTGAATCGCAGCCTCCGGTAACTGGGCTGCCTTCAAACCGGCCACCAAGGCCACATGAATCGCAGCGCTCGAGTGTGCGCTCTCAGAGCCACCTCGCAAGATCACGGCATTGCCTGACTTCAAACACAAAGCACCCGCATCGGCGGTCACATTGGGCCTGCTCTCGTAGATGATGCCAATGACACCGAGCGGCACGGCAACACGCGAGATCCGCAAACCGTTAGGCCGATCCCACTCGGCCAGCACTCGACCGACCGGGTCTGGTAGACGCGCGATGTCTTCAAGCCCTCGGGCCATCGACTCGACTCGTGCGCCGTCGAGCCGCAGTCGATCGAGCATCGCCGCACTGAGGTTCTTCTGCTCGGCGGCCTGCATGTCGATGGCATTCGCCGCCAGTATCCGTTCGACGTTGCCACGCAACGCAGCCGCTGCAGTCAGCAGAGCCGAATCCTTCTGCTCGCGCGTTGCCGCAGCGAGCACAGGCTGAACCGCCAGCGCGGCCTCACCCAGACTCTTCATCACCGATGCGAGCGACACTGGTGTCAACGCGGGAGGGGTCGTCGTTTCGCTCATGGCATTACCAGATCATCGCGGTGGATCAATTCGTCGCGGCCGGTGAAACCCAGGATCGCGGGAATATCGGCACTGCGTCGACCGATGATGCGTGCCGCATCGGTATCGGAATAGGCCACGATACCGCGCGCCACTTCACGACCGTCGCTGTTTTGCACACTCACCGTATCGCCTCGCTCGAAGCGACCGCGCAGCGCCGTCACGCCAGCGGGGAGCAAACTCTTGCCCGAGCGCAAGGCCCGCTCGGCACCCAAGTCGATCACCAAGGCACCGACCGGTTTCAAAGCGCCGGCGATCCACTGCTTGCGCGCAGCGACCGGTGTCGCAGAAGGCCGAAACCAAGTGCAGCGAGCACCCTGTTCGATACGACGCACCGGATGTCGGGGCGAACCGGCCGCAATACAAAAATGCGCACCGGCTGCCACGGCGATCTTCGCTGCGAGAATCTTGGTGGTCATACCACCACTGCCGACCTCCGACGCAGATCCGCCCGCCATCGACTCGATCGCCGGCGTGATCTCGCGCACCAACGGAATGAACTGCGCAGCAGGATCGCGATTCGGGTCTGCGGTATAGAGACCATCGATATCGGATAACAACAAGACGCAATCGGCACTGATCATCTGTGCGACACGCGCTGCGAGTCGATCATTGTCGCCATAGCGAATTTCGGCAGTGGCAACCGTGTCGTTCTCGTTGATGACCGGCACCGCACCCCGCTCTAGCAACGCGTTGAGCGTTGCTCGGGCGTTGAGGTAGCGACGACGTTGCTCGCTGTCCTCCAAAGTCAGGAGAATCTGCGCTACCGGCAGATCCGATTGCTCGAGTAGCTCTTTATAAGCATGCGCAAGGCGAATCTGCCCAACGGCAGCGGCGGCCTGGCTCTCCTCGAGTCGCAGGGGACCCTTCGGGAGCCCGAGATGCCGACGCCCGAGGGCAATGGCTCCCGAGGACACGAGGACCACCTCTTTGCCCTGTTTGCGTAAACGCACCACATCCGCCACGAGCGTCTCAAGCCAAGCGCGATTGAGACGCCCGGTTGCCGAATCGACGAGCAATGCCGAACCGACCTTGATGACCACACGGCGAGCGCGCGTCAAGGGCGAAGTGGACGGTGCGTTTTGGGAACGAACGGCCATGAAGGGCTCCTGATCGCGTGGCACTATAGTTGAGACTCGAAGTAAAATCCGCAACCTAGATCCACTTCCTCCGCGCCGAGGTGATTTCCGTGAGCAGAGACAACGAACCCGTCAAGGGCCAGTGGTACGAGAATGTCGAAGAGGAAGAGACCTTTCGTGTCCTGTCCGTCGATGAAGATGCCGAGATCGTCGAGATCGAATATCTCGACGGCGAGATCGAGGAACTCGATCTCGAAGAGTGGCATGAGCTCGACCTCGAACTGACCCAAGAGCCGGAAGGCTGGTCGGATGAAGACGAGGACGACGACGAAGACTGGGACGAAGAGGACGAGGAAGAAGAAGACGACGACGAGGATGACGATTGGGACGAGGACGAAGACGAGGATGAAGACTGGGAAGACGACGACGGTCGTGAACGGTAATCCTCGTTCGTGAGTGACGGCCTCGACAGCTGGTACCACGAAAAAGAGTCTGCTTGGCTCTATCGGCGGGTTGCGGACCGCGAGTCCGACCCGCTGAAGAGCCAGCTGTTCCGCAAACTCGGCGAGGCTGCCGAGGACCAAGCGCGCAAGTGGGAATCCCTACAACCGCAGCGCGAGTTCGAATTCCGTCCGTCAGTACGCGCGCGCGTCGTGGCAGGCCTCGTCGATCAGATCGGTCCGCGTGCTGCGCGCAACGTGCTCGCCGCCATGAAGTTGCGCGGCTTGTCGATCTACACATCGACAACCGCACCAGGTCACGTGATGCCGACCTCCGTCTCCCAAGTGGGCGAGCGGCATCGCGGTGGTGTCTCGGGGGGTAACCTGCGCGCGACCGTCTTTGGAATTAACGACGGCTTGGTCTCCAATGCGGCACTCGTCATGGGTGTAGCAGGCTCGGGCGCTGCACCCTCGATCGTCTTGATGACCGGTACGGCCGGTTTGCTCGCGGGCGCTTTGTCGATGGCCGCAGGCGAATATGTCTCTGTTCGATCGCAACGCGACATGTACGAGTATCAAATCGCGCTCGAGAGGGAAGAACTCGCAGAGTATCCTGAAGAAGAAGCCGAAGAGCTCGCGTTGATCTACGAGGCGCGCGGCATGGATCTCGAGCAAGCACGCATTTTTGCTCGCTCGCTACTCGGTAATCCCGATCATGCGCTCGATGTGTTGGCCCGCGAAGAATTAGGTCTCAACCCGGATGATCTCGGCTCACCTTTCGGCGCCGCATCGTCTTCATTTCTCGCCTTCGCCTTGGGCGCTGTGCTCCCCCTGCTGCCCTTTCTCATCGGCTTACCGGCACACTCGGTCATGGGCTGGACGATCGGCGTTACCGCCATTGCACTCGCGGCCGTCGGCATGCTGATCAGCCTCTTTACGGGGCGTAACGCATGGGTCGGTGCTGCGCGCATGGTGGCGATCGGCGGTGGCGCTGGCGTCATCGCTTGGTGGGTTGGCAGCTGGCTCGGAGTGGCGCTCGGCTGAATGACCGCGCTGCGGCGCGCGCTACCCCGCATCCTCAACCCGACGGCACCCCTGCACTAGCCTTCGGTTTGGGGGTCTTATGTCAGTCAACCGTCGCCAATTTCTTGCTCACTCGGCACTCGCAGGCGCTGCTCTCGCTTTGCAGCACGGCGATGCGCTCGCGGACGCCCTGACACGCCCCTACCGACGCATCGAAGACGTGTGGCGCAAGAAATGGACTTGGGATCGCGTCGCGCACGGCACGCACGGCACTAACTGCGCCGGCACCTGCGCGTTCAACGTCTACATCCGCAATGGCGTCGTCTGGCGCGAAGAGCAACAGGCCGAGTACGAACGTTCGGGTACGCCAGATGTGCCCGACTACGGTCCGCGCGGTTGTAACAAGGGCCTGCGCCACGCGCGTTACATGTACGGCAAACAGCGCGTGCTCTATCCGATGAAGCGTGTCGGTAAGCGCGGCGAAGGGAAATGGCAGCGCATCTCCTGGGATCAGGCTACGCGCGAAATCGCCGAGAAATTTATTGAAGTTGCCGTCAAACACGGACCCGACTCGATCACCTTGGGTAGCGGCACGCAGCTCGCGGTGAAGATGGCATCCTATTCCGCGCTCGCGCGCTTCTCGAATATCACGGGTGTGACCGTGCCCGAGTTCTACTCGGGTGTGGGCGATTTGCCGACCGGGTTCTACATGACGACCGGTCTCACCTATCTCGGTGACACCATGGCGGCCGTGTTCAAATCGAAATGCGTACTCGTATGGATGGCTAATCCCGCCGTCACGCGTATTCCCGATGCGCATTTTTTCTGGGAAGCCAAATATAACGGCACCGAAGTCGTGACGATTTCGCCGGAGTTCACTCCAACGGCGATGCACTCGTCGAAGTGGCTGAACATCAAGCCCGGTACCGACACGGCTCTTGCGATGGCGATGGTAAACACCATCATCGAAGAGAAGCTGTACGACGCAGCCTATATTCGCGAGCAGACGGATCTACCTTTCCTCGTACGCGAAGACAACGGTGAGTTCCTGCGTGCCGAAGATCTGAACCTCGTCGATATGCTCGCCGTACGTGAAAACGTCTTCTATCTTTGGGATCAAAAAACTCGGCGCATAGTGCAAGCGCCGGGTACCGGCGCTGCCGAAGCGCCGGTCGGTCGTCGACGACGTAAGTTCGAGACGATCGCACTTGGCAACATTGAACCGGCACTCGAAGGCCGTTGGAACGTCGAGACGCGCACCGGCAAGGTGACCGTCACGACGGTGTTCGCGCTACTTAAAAAACGTGCAGCCGAACACAGTCCAGAGAAGATGTCAGCGGAAACCGGCCTCAATCCGAACGCGATGCGTACCGTAGCGCGCGAATTCGCCAAGGCCGGCAAGCGCGCCATGATCTACGCCGGGTTCTCCGCCTGCAAATGGCTGCACGGCGACATTCTGCAACGCGCGATGGTGCTGCTGTGCGCCCTGACCGGCGCGACGGGCCACGAAGGTGGCGGTGTGCAGATGGCCAACGGACCCAAATCGCGCGGCATCACCTCGTTCGCGTTTGCGGGTGTCGGCGCGGCTTCACGTGTCGTCGCTTCGACGCTGTGGGACTACGACCACGGCAAGATGAAACAGCTCAACGAGAAGATCTACGGCAAGAAGCTCGCCGATGAGTTCGACTCGCACTATCAACATAGCCTCAAAGAAGACTGGTTCCCTCAGTACGGCAAGAACGGCTGGAAGATGGGCATCTTCGCCGGCGAGAATGGCGCCAACTGGCGTGCCTCGGGTAATCGCTGGCGTACAGAAGCCTTCGAAAAGCTCGAGATGATCGTGGCACTGGTGCCGGATGCCGGTATCACCATGCATCACGCGGATATCGTGCTACCAATCGCACACCACTACGAACGCGCCGACATCATGCTGCAGTCGCGCCACCCGTACGTGCAGGTGCTCGATCAAGCGGTGAAGCCCTTAGGCGAAGCTGTCGACGACTTCGAAGCGCTGCGGCGGGTTTCGGCTGCGATCAGCGCCATCGCGCGCGAGAAAGGCACCCCCGCGATCAAAGACGACGTCGACGGCCGCACCTTCCGCCGCGATCTCAAGCGGACGCTTGAGCTCTACACGATGGATGGCGCCATTCGCGACTCGCGCGACATCGTGCAATTCATCATCAACGCGACACCGGGCATTCCGAAGATGAGCTTTGCGGAATTGGCCGCCAAAGGCATCGTGCGTGTGGATGAATCACGCGGCAGCACGGTCTGGAATTCGGATGAAAGCCCGTTCCATGCCGATATCGCTGAGTCGGTGCACGAAAAACGTCCATATGAAACGCTCACCGGTCGACAGCAGTTCTACATCGATCACGAGTGGTTTCTGAAGTTTGACGAGGCGCTGCCGGTCTATCACCCGCCGCTGAAGCAGAAGGGCTATCCGCTGCAGATGACGATGGGACATGCTCGTCACGGCATCCACAGCATGTGGCGCGACGACTCTTTCCTCGTATCGCTGCAACGCGGCGAACCGGATATCTATGTGAACCCGGACGATGCTGCCGCCCGCAAGGTGCGTGATGGTGATCTCATCGAGGTTTTCAATGACGGCGGCAGCTTCATCTGCATGGCGCACTTGTCAGCCGGCATCATGCCGGGAACGCTCTACATGTATCACGGCTGGGATCCGACCATGTTCCGCGGCCGACAAAACTTTGCGGCTGTGATCCCCACGGCCGGACTCGTCAAACCCACCTCCGTCGCTGGCGACTACGGCCATCTCGGCTATCGAGTGCTGGCTTATGCACCGAATCAGACCTACCGCGATTTCACCTGCGAATTCAAACTGCATTCACGTGGCAAAGTGACTGCGGCCAAAGTGCGTATCGCTTGAGCCATCGATGAACGCCGCGCCAGACACCGACGACTTACGCGATGCCAAGCTCTTCGCCTTGGCGCGCGCGGAAATGTACTCGGGACTCTCACGCCTGCTGGCCTCACCGGAGCAAGCGATCGCCAAAGCCTGGCTCGATCACGTAGCGATCGTTGAGCGTCTTTTGATCGCCGATGAAGCGTTGTCCACCGAAGACAGCCGAATCGCCGAGCTCTTCGCCCTCTCTCAAGCAGCGGATCTCGAGCACGGCGCCGAAGATGTCGCTGCCTTGGTTGGCGCGAGCTACGGAGCGCTATTCGAAGTGGGTGATCGCGGACCTCCCCTGGCAATCCGCGAAGAGTTGGCACCGGGCGCCAACGCAGCAGCCAAAGAAGAGGTGGCTCGCTTTTACGAACACTTCGGTTATCGCCTGGGCGACGATTACGCCTGGCGCCCCGATCACCTCTCCGTGCTGCTGGAATTCATGCATTTTCTGAGCTGGCACGAGTCGCAAAGCGGCGATGCCGCGCTGATTGCCGGACTGCGCTCCGCTCAACGGGATTTCTGCCAGCGACACCTCGCCTGGTGGGTGGGCGATCTTGCCAATAGTGTCGCCGCCCGCAGCGATGCGCATCCGTTGCTGCAAGCGAGCTTGCGGGCAACCAAAGATTTCATTGCAGTCGAACTGCAGAGCTTGGGGGATTGAACGCGATGGGCCGCCAGATATCGATGGTAATGGATCTGAACAAATGCATCGGCTGCCAAAGCTGCACCGTGGCATGCAAAACGCTGTGGACCAGCGGCGAAGGGATGGAGAACATCCTGTTCAACAACGTCGAAACCAAGCCTGGTCCGGGCTATCCGAAGAATTGGGAACAAGTGAACGGCGGGTTCCGCAACGGACAACTGCAGATGCCGGCCTTGATCGACTCGAAGGACTACGGCGGCGAGAAGCCGCTAAACTTCGACGAAGTATATTTCGAAGGTAAGTCCGATCGTCTGCAACAAAAAGGCGATATGGGCTACGGTGCGAACTGGGACGAGGATACGAGCTCAGGCACCTACCCCAACAACTACCACTTCTACTTACCTCGCTTGTGCAATCACTGCACCAATCCCGCGTGTCTCAAAGCCTGCCCCACCCAAGCTATCTACAAGCGCGAAGAAGACGGCATCGTCGTTCTCGATGAAGATAAATGCCAAGGCTTTCGCAAGTGCAATCAAGCCTGCCCCTACAAGAAGGTCTACTTCAACTTCGTCACGAAGAAATCGACCAAATGCATTTTCTGCTTCCCGCGCATCGAACAGGGCGTTGCACCGGCCTGCGCGCGTCAATGCCCCGGACGATTGCGCTTCGTCGGCTTTCTCGATGACGAGAATGGTCCCATTCACAAGCTCGTTTACCAATGGAAAGTGGCGCTGCCGCTGCATCCGGAATACGGCACCGAGCCGAACGTGTTCTACGTCCCGCCGATTCTCGCCGCTTCGTTCGACGAGAACGGCGACTTTACCGAGAACCCGCGTATTCCCATGTCGTATCTGCGCTACCTATTCGGTGACAAGGTCGATGACGCCTTGATTACCCTGCTCAATGAAATGGAGCGCCGCAAAGAGGGCAAGAAGTCCGAATTGATGGATCTGCTGATCGCTGCGGATTGGAAGCAGCTCTTCGGCATTCCGGTAGTGAAGTACGCCTGAGGATCGCATGTCCGCCGAGACACCCCCTGTAGCCCCCGCCGCTCCGCCCATTAGTCTCGGGCGGCGACGTCTCGTGCTGTCCGCCCTGTTGCTCGCGACCGTCCTCGCCAGTCTCGATTCGAGTTTCGTCCCGATCGCGTTCCCCGACATCATCGACAAACTCGATACGAGTACGAGCGTCGTCGTGTGGGTGGCGCTCGGCTATCTGATCTCGGCAACGGGCTTGATGCTGCTCTCGTCGCGCTTATCCGCCTTCTTGGGCTCCGATCGCGTCTTTCAACTCGGTGTGTTCATTTACTCGATGGCGATGATCGCCTGCACCTGGGCGCCAGATATCCAGACGCTCATCGCCTTACGAGTCATACAAGGCGCCGGCATGGCGCTCTTTCTACCCATCACCTTTTCTTTGGCTGCGGAACTCTATTCTCCCGCCGAGCGCACCAAGGCGCTCGGCATCATGCAAGCGGGCAACTCGGTCGGCTTCGTGCTTGGACCGATTTTCGCCGGCTGGCTGCTCGATGCCTACGACTGGCGCGCGCTGTTCGGTACGCGTATCCCGCTGGCGGTGCTCGCCATTGCGGGCTCATTCCTGATCACGGATGCGAAACATCGCGCGCGCGGCGCGGTAAAACAAGACTGGGATCTCGCGGGCGCGTTCTTACTGACGCTCGCGATCTTCGGCATGCTGTTTGGCCTCAACCGATTGCCTGTCGAGGATAATCATCGCGATCTGCTTGTCTGGGCGATCACCGCCGGCGGTTTCGCAGCACTCTATTTGTTCATTCGCCACGAAGGGCGGGCGAAATTACCCTTGATTGATCTCTCGTTGTTCCGCGAGAGTCGCGAGTTCAGCCGCGCCTGCATCGCCTTCACGGCCTACTTCGCCGCCCTGCCGGTGCAACTGTTCGTACTGCCGTTGGTATTGATCAGCGCGATGGAATTTAGCGCCTGGGATACCGGCATGACGCTCGCGGTGATCGCGGTGTCGACGACGTTGATCAGCCCAGCAGCCGGCAAACTGGCCGCCCGCTTCGGTGCCGGACGCCTTGCGGTGGGCGGCGCCGTGCTGACGGCGCTCGGTTACGTGGCGCTGCTACCGATCTCGGCAGATCACGGACAGCTCGCACTGATGCCTGCCATGCTGCTACTGGGCGTCGGCTCCGCCCTCTTCTTCGCACCCAACAACGCCTTGATGATGGGCAACGTGCCGCCTCGCGCACTCGTAACGGCAGCGGGCCTCATCGGCGTTCTGCGCCAATCAGGTTACGCAGCCGGTTTCGCGATGATCGCGAGCCTCGTCACGGCGATCCAAGACAACATCGAAGAGATCTGGACAGCTGCCAGCACGGCGCATCTCGATGCGGCAACGGCGGCGGGTCTCGCGGATCTCTTCGAAGGTGGCGGCATCTGGTCACCGGAGATCCTGCTCTTTGCGATGCGCGTTGGCGTACTCATCGCGGTTGCCATTCTCGCCATCTCGATCATCAACAGCTGGCCGAAGGCTCAGCTCGGCCGGCGCACCGCCGCGGTTGCGGGCGGCGGCATCGTCGCGGGGGTCGCAGGCGGTGTGATCGTGATCGCCTCGGCCAGCGGTATCCCGCTCTCTTTCGGCGGAGCGGCGGCCGAACCCGTCAAAGTGGTGGCTCCCGCCCCCTTCGGCTACACGGCAAGGCAGGTCGAAGAGCAGGCACCGACCCCCGTTTTGGACGGTGCGGCCCTCTACGCCACACATTGCCTCGCCTGTCACGGATCGAACCTTCAGGGCATCGCCGAGCTCGGCGTGCGCCTTGCCGGCTCGGATTACGTTCGACGCAGCGACACCGCAGCCCTCACCGCGTTCCTCAAGGTGGGTCGCGCGCCCGGCCAGCCGGACAACGTCAGCGGCCGAGTCATGCCCGGTTTTGGCTATCTGCCTGAGCCAGAACTCTCTGCGCTGGCGCAATTTGTCAAGAAAAACGGCTCCTAAGCCCTTGAATTGCCAAGCCTGACCCCCAGTTTCTAGATAGCAGCTCAACTCGACTGGCGGTCACCGCGCGACCCGGATAAATTTGCAGTACGGACTGAACCTCCGTTGCTGGAATGAGTCCAATTCGTCGACTGGAAAAGCCGGTCACACTGACACAGGAGTCCTTGACCCGTATGAAACGTATTCTGCTGTTCCTTGCCACTAACCTCGCCGTCGTCCTCGTACTGTCGGTCGTGATGAAGGTGCTCGGCATCGATCAGTACATCGCCGCCCAAGGTGGCAGCCTGTACGGCCTGCTCGTCTTCGCTGCCGTGTTCGGTTTCGGTGGCGCCTTCATCTCGCTCGCTATGTCGAAGTGGAGCGCCAAACGCATGATGGGCGTGCAGCTCATCGAGCAGCCGCGCAACGATGCTGAGCGCTGGATCGTCGAAACGGTGCGTCGTCAGGCGCAGGAAGCCGGTATCGGCATGCCGGAAGTCGGCATCTTCGAATCGCCGGAGCCCAACGCCTTCGCCACCGGTGCCAACAAAAACAAGGCACTGGTGGCCGTCAGCACGGGTTTGCTGCGCAGCATGCGCAAAGAAGAAGTCGAAGCCGTACTCGGTCACGAGATCGGTCACGTCGCCAACGGCGACATGGTCACGCTCACGCTGATCCAGGGCGTCGTGAACACCTTCGTGATCTTCCTCGCTCGCGTCATCGGCAACTTCGTCGATAAGGTCGTCTTCAAGAATGAAAACGGTGGCGGCTTCGCCTACTTCGCTGTGGTGATCGTTGCGGAGATCTTCCTTGGCATTCTGGCGAGCACCATCGTGATGTGGTTCTCTCGCAAGCGTGAGTTCCGTGCCGATGCGGCCGGTGCCGTGCTGGCAAGTCCTGCTGCGATGATTGGCGCGCTCGAAGCGCTCAAGCGTGCTCAGGAACGCCAACAGCCCGAGGGCCTCCCCGAGCAGATGGCGGCTTTCGGCATCAACTCGGGCGTCCCGAGCGGCTTGAAGCGGTTGTTCATGAGCCACCCGCCGCTCGATGAGCGCATCGAGGCGCTGCGTCGCATGAACGGTCTCGTCTAAAAGACGACCGTAGCGCGGCTTTGGTTGCAGCGAATGCGCCGCGTCGAGGTCAAGCTCGGCGCGGCGCGTTTACTTTGGGGAGGGGAGTTTGGCAATTTGGCGACGACTTTTGAGGACTGATTCGTGATCGATGACTCCCCTGCACCGACGCTCTGGCGTCGCTGGATTCGCGCCTTCGTCAACTGGTTCGATACCGGCCCGCTGGTTGCACCGGCCGACGGTTCTGCGCTGCCCGAGATTGCCGATCGTATCGAGTGGGCACGTATCCTCCCCTTCATCGCGATGCACCTCGCGTGCTTCGCCGTGATCTGGGTGGGCTGGAGCCCCGTGGCGGTAGCGGTTGCCATCGCCGCATACTTGATCCGCATGTTCGCGATTACGGGCTTCTATCACCGTTACTTCTCGCACCGATCATTCAAAACCTCCCGTGCTGGCCAGTTTATTTTTGGCCTGATCGGAGCCACCGCCGTGCAGCGCGGACCGGTCTGGTGGGCGGCTCACCATCGTCATCACCATGCCTATTCCGACAAACCGGAAGACGTGCACTCCCCGGCACAACATGGCTTCCTGCGCTCGCACATGGGCTGGTTCCTCACCGCACGCGGATTTCAGCCGGATCTGCGACGAGTACGCGATCTGCTGCAATTCCCCGAGCTCTGCTGGCTCGATCGTTTCGACATCGTCGTGCCGACGCTGTTTGCAACGGGCATGTTCGGCCTTGGAGTCTTGCTGCAACAACTCGCGCCCGAGCTCGGCACGAGCGGTGGTCAGATGTTGATCTGGGGATTCTTCATCTCGACCGTAGCCTGCTACCACGGCACGTACACCATCAACTCACTCTCGCACGTGTTCGGCAAACAGCGATACCGCACCGGTGACACGAGTCGTAACAACTGGCTGCTCGCACTCGTGACCTTGGGTGAAGGTTGGCACAATAATCACCACCATTTTCCGAGCTCGACCCGCCAAGGCTTTTATTGGTGGGAGATCGATATCACTTATTACGTGCTGAAGGTCATGTCTTGGCTCGGCATCATTTGGGATCTCAAACCGGTGCCCGCCTCGGCACGCGATCACTCCCCGCGCCGTATCCGCTGAGGAGCGAATCATGAGCCGAGTTGCCATCATCGGCTCCGGCATCGCCGGCCTCACCACCGCTTGGCACTTGCGCCGTGACCATGAGGTCGTGATCTACGAGGCCAACGACTATCTCGGCGGTCATACCGCCACCAAGGACGTTCAAGTCGGCGATCGTTGGTATGCGGTCGACACCGGATTCATCGTCTTCAATGATTGGACTTACCCCAACTTCATCGCCTTGCTAACCGAACTCGGTGTCGAGTGGCAGTGGTCGAACATGAGCTTTTCGCTGCGTTGTGAGCGTAGCGGCCTCGAATACAACGGCACCTCGATCAACTCGCTGTTCGCGCAACGACGAAATATCGTCAATCCGAAATTCTTGCAGATGATCGCCGATATCCTGCGCTTCAATCGCGACTGTCGGTCCTTGCTGCGCGATGACACCCACGCCGAAACTCTCGGCCACTACCTGCAGCGCGGGCGCTACTCGCGCGCCTTCATCGAGCAATACATCGTGCCGATGGGTCGCGCTATCTGGTCGGCAACGGGCAGCGGTATGCTGAACTTCCCGGCGCGATTCTTCGTCGATTTCTTCGATCGACACGGCTTTCTCAACATTGACGATCGGCCGGTATGGCGCACTGTTCGCGGCGGCTCGCGCGAATACGTTAAGCAAATGGCGCGGATTTTCGACGAAGACCGACGCGTGATCAGTCGAGTCGGCACACCCGTCAAACAGGTATGTCGTCACGTTGATCGTGTCGACATCATTGATGCGCGCGGCGCACTCGATCGCTTCGATTACGTCGTCATGGCCTGCCACAGTGACCAGGCTCTTGCCATGCTCGAGTCGCCCACCCATGCAGAGCGCGATGTGCTCGGCGCTTTTCCTTACCAGCCTAATGAGGCGATCCTGCACACCGATGCGCGTGTGCTACCTCGCAAGCCGCTCGCACGCGCGGCCTGGAACTATCATTTGCGCAATCCCGACACCGAGCGGGTCTGCCTCACGTACGACATGAACGTGCTGCAAAACATCGAATCATCGACGCGTTTTCTGGTGACGCTCAATCGCGACGATATCGATCCTGCACAGATTCTCGGCCGTTACGTTTACGACCATCCGGTGTACACCCCGCAGGCTGTGCGCGCCCAAGCGCGCCGCGCGGAAGTGTCCGGCCATCAGCGCAGCTTTTACTGCGGTGCGTACTGGCGTTATGGCTTCCATGAGGATGGCGTGGTGAGCGCGTTGTGGGCGCTTGACGATTTTTACAAAATCGCCGGAGGCCAACGCCCGCCGCAACCCGTCTTAGAGCCGCAACGCCGCCCACCTCCGGCATGAGCAGCCAAAGCGCCCTTTATGTCGGGCACTTGCGGCATCGTCGCTTCGCGCCGCGACGTAACGACTTTCGCTATCGCATCTATTTCACGCTGATCGACCTCGATGAGCTGCCGACCTTGTTCAAGAATCGATGGTTCTGGTCATCGCGACGGCCGGCGCTCGCCTGGTTTCGCCGCGCGGATTATCTCGGTGATCCTGCTACCCCGCTGGTCGAGGCCGTTCGAGACCGGGTGGAACAAGAAACCGGTCGGCGACCGAGCGGGCCTATCCGCCTGCTGACTCACTTGCGTCAATTTGGATACAACTTCAATCCGGTCAGCTTCTACTACGTCTATGACGCCACAGGGCGCGAGCTGGAGACCGTTGTGGCCGAGATTACGAACACACCTTGGGACGAGCGGCATTCCTATGTTCTCTCCGTCGTCAATGCCGAGCGAGTCGGCGCCAAAGTCTTCCGCTGGCAGTTCGATAAACGCTTTCATGTCTCACCGTTCCTGCCGATGGACATGCGTTACGACTGGCGCTTCACCGCGCCCGGCGACTCGCTGGATGTTCACATGGAAAATTGGCGCGAAGGACAATGTGATTTCGACTCATCGCTCACTTTGCGCCGTCTTCCGTTGACGAGTGGCAGCCTCGCGCGCGCACTCTGGTCGTTCCCGCTGATGACCCTGAAAGTCAGCTGGCTGATCTACTGGCAGGCACTGCGCCTCTGGTGGAAACGTACACCCTTCTTCGTACACCCGGAGAAACGCACATCATGAACACTCGCGCCAGTGAATTGCTGCCAGATCGCAAGCGTGCGTCCGCGCCATTGTTGGCTCGTCTTGGACGCAAACTCTTGCGCTCGCAACTCACCTTGCTGCGTGATGGCGAGCTGATCTTGATCGACCCGGACGGAACACGCTCGCGCTTCGGAGCACGAACACCACGACTCGATGTCAGCGTCACTTTGCAAGTGCTTGATGAGCAACTCTATGCCGATGCCGCTTTCGGCGGCACACTCGGCGCGGGTGAGGCCTATATCCACGGACTATGGCGTTGCGACGATCTAACCGCACTGGTTCGCCTCTTCGTCGCGAATCGTCAGATGATGAACTCGCTCGATGGCCGCTGGTCGTTCCTGACGCAGCCTGCCATGCGCGTACTCCACTTTCTCAATCGCAACAGTAAGCAAGGCAGTGCGCGCAATATTTCGGCTCACTACGATCTCGGTAACGAGCTCTACAAGCTGATGCTCGATCCGACCATGGCCTACTCTTGCGGCATTTTTCCCGATGAGAGCAGCACTCTCGAAGATGCCTCGATCGCCAAGTTCGATGCCGTCTGCCGCAAGCTGCAGCTGCAACCCGGTGACTCGGTGATCGAAATCGGCACAGGCTGGGGCGGTCTCGCCATGCACGCAGCCGAGCGCTACGGTTGTCATGTCACGACTACCACCATCTCTCGCGAGCAACACGACTACACCCGCGACAAGATCGTCGAGCGCGGCTTGCAAGATCGCATCACCTTGTTACTCGAGGACTATCGCGATCTCAAGGGGACGTTCGACAAGGCATTTTCGATCGAGATGATCGAAGCCGTCGGGGAGAACTATCTCGACACTTATCTGCGAAAGTGCTCCGATCTATTGCGACCGCACGGCGCCATGTTGCTGCAAGCGATCACGCTGCAAGACCAGTATTACGAGCGAGCCCGACGATCCGTCGATTACATCCAGCGCTATGTTTTCCCGGGTAGCTTCATTCCGAGTGTCGAACTGATCGCCCGCACTCTCACCAAAGCAACTGATCTCAAGATCTTTCATCTCGAGGATATCGGCCCCCACTACGCTCGCACGCTACGCGAATGGCGAAAGAACTTTTTCGCCAACATTGATCAGGTGCGCGCCTTGGGCTACCCGGAAAGCTTTGTCCGACTTTGGGAATATTACCTTTGCTACTGCGAGGGCGGATTTGCAGAGCGGCAATTAGGTGACGTACAGTTCCTGCTTACCAAGCCGGAGTGTCGACTAACATGATGCCCGCAGGCCCTTCTTCAGTGCTCGGGCAACTGCTGTCTCGATTCGGTAGCGAGGTCATCGTCACCTCGCCTGACGTGCTGGCTGGCATCAGCGTTGATCATCGAAAACTATACCCCGGTCGAGCGCTTGCGCTCGCCTTACCGCGCTCGACGAGCGAGGTAGCCGAGATACTCAAGTTCTGCAACGCACTGCGTATTCCGGTAGTGCCGCAAGGCGGCAACACGGGTTACTGCGCAGCAGGAACGCCTGACGACAGCGGCACGCAACTCGTCATGTCGTTGCGCCGAATGAATCGAATTCGCAGCGTTGAACCGCTCAATAACTCCCTCGTCGTCGAGGCGGGTTGCATACTCAAAGAAATCCAGCGAGCAGCAGAGTCGGTTGATCGCTACTTTCCCCTCAGTCTCGGCTCGGAGGGCAGCTGTACGATCGGCGGTAATCTCTCGACCAACGCGGGTGGTGTCAACGTACTGCGCTACGGCATGACGCGCGAACTGACTCTCGGCCTCGAGGTCGTCCTCTCTGATGGCCGTGTGATCTCAACTCTGTCTGCGCTGCGCAAAGACAACACCGGTTACGATCTGAGGCAATGGTTCATCGGGGCAGAGGGCACGCTTGGGGTGATCACAGCGGCAAGTCTGAAACTCTTCCCGCTACCCAAACGCCACGGCACCGCGATCGTCGCGATACCCTCGGTGAAATGCGCCGTGGAGCTACTCGCCGAACTACGCGCCGGCAGTGGCGACCGGGTGAGCTCGTTCGAACTGCTGCCGCGCGCGGCGCTCGAACTCGTCGACCGTCACCTCGGTGCTCGAGTCGATATCTCCCCTTCGTCGCCGTGGTGCGTCCTCTGCGAAGTCAGTAGTAGCGATGCAGAGGATTCGATCGATGAGCGGCTGGCCAGTTTGCTGGAAGCCGCCATGGAAAAGGGACTCATTACCGACGCGTTGCTCGCACAAAGCGAGCGCGAACGCAGCGCGTTCTGGTTCATCCGCGAGAACATTCCCGAAGCACAACGGCGCGATGGGCCGAGCGTCAAACATGATGTGTCCTTACCCATCGACCGCTTGGCTGAGTTTGTTGACAGGGCGAGCGACTGGGTCGTCACCCACGTACCCGAAGGCTTTCTGGTTTGCTACGGACATGTCGGCGACGGCAACCTGCATTTCAATATCAATCATTCCAGCGAGGCTGCCGAGAAATCGTTACTTGCGCGCGAGCCTGAGATCCGTCGGGCCATCCATGATTTGGTGCAGGAGTACCGGGGCAGTTTCAGCGCAGAGCACGGCATCGGCCGACATAAAGTCGACGAGCTCGAACGCTATGCCGATCCGGTCGAACTGCAACTGATGCAGCAGCTCAAACAACTGCTCGATCCGAACGGCATCTTGAACCCCGGCAAAGTCCTGCGGCCTCGCCACTGACTGGCTATCATCGGCGTATGAACAACGCCGCACCCTCCTCTGCCGACGAAGGCAATTGGCCCAAGGCCTCAACCGCCTGGTACATGGTTGTCGTACTGATGCTGGCTTACATCCTCTCGTTCATAGACCGAGTGGTGCTAGGCCTTCTGGTCGGACCTATCCGTGCCGACCTCGGCATCAGCGAAACCCAAATGAGTCTGCTCTACGGTTTCGTGTTCGCCATTTTCTACACCGGTGTCGGCGTGCCGATCGCCTGGGCCATCGATCGATACAACCGGCGCAACATCATCGCGGCCGGTGTCGCCGTGTGGAGTGCCATGACGGCGCTGTGCGGCGTTGCGCGCGGGTTCATCGAACTGGCGCTCGCGCGAATCGGCGTCGCTGTGGGTGAGGCTGTGCTGTCGCCGGCCACCTTTTCCATGGCAGGCGACAGCTTCCCGGAGAAAAAACTGGGGCGTGCGCTCTCGGTATTCGTCATCGGTTTGCCGCTCGGTGTAGGGCTTGCGCTCATCATCGGCGGCGCGGTCATCCAGTTCGTCGCGAGCTCTCCCGAGTACACCGTGCCGATCATTGGCACGATCCGCTCCTGGCAGTTGACGTTCCTGCTCGTCGGCATTCCCGGGATCTTGCTTGCATTGTGGGTGCTGACGCTCAAAGAACCCGTACGTCGCGAGCGGCCAGGCGTCGCAGCCAGCAAGGCCGATACCGCCTCCATCCCCGATACGATCCGGTACATGCTCTCGGAGTGGCGCGCTTATAGTTCGCTGATACTCGGTTTCTCCATCCTCGGTATGGTGATCAACGTCTACCAGATCTGGGGCGTGCAGTATTTCGTTCGCGTCCTCGAGATGCCGCTCGGTGAAGCGGGTACCCGAATGGGCGTCGCGATCGCCATTTTCGGCACCGCTGGCATTCTCACCGGCGGCTGGCTCACTGATCGATGGCGCGCTGCAGGGCATCTCGATGCCGCTATGCGCGTGGGCCTCACAGCAGCCGTCGCCCTGATCCCCGTAGCGAGCGTGTGCACACTGCTCAACGATGTCATGTGGTCGACCGTGCTGTTAATCCCGCTCGGTTTCTTTACCTGCTTTGCGTTCGGCGCTGCCTCCGCAGGCGTGGTCGTACTCACGCCACCTCGCATGCGCGCACAGGCCTCTGCGATCTATCTGCTGTTCGTCAACTTGATCGGCATCGGTTTGGCGCCGTTTCTCACGGCGGTCATGACCCAATATGTGTTTGCCGATGATCTTGCCGTCGGTAAAAGCACGGCGATCGTCACAGGCGGCGCCGCAGTCCTCGCCACGATCTTGTTGGCTTGGGGAAGGCCGGCGTTCCGCAAAGCGATCGTCGAGCGCCGTCACGTATGACCGAGCGGTGCACCGGCGGACTGCACGAAGTCTGCGTCGGTGTCACCGACCTCGATCGAGCGTTGGCAGATTTTGCCGCCTACGGCTGCCACCCTGATCTCGAGGGCAGTCTCGATGCCGAGTCGGCGCAGCGGCTGTATGGCGTGAACTCGGCAGTCCGTTCGATACGCCTAGCGCACCAGGACGCCGACCATGGCCTCGTCCGGCTGATGCACTGGGAGCAGCCACTCAACGCGGGCCTCGGTCTGACAGAAGATCTGCGTTGCGTGGGTTCGCGCTGGGGCGTGCGCGTGACGAGCAGCGTGCTCAACATCGTCAACCATGCCGAACGCGCCCTCGCCTCAGGCGCCTCACTCAATCTGATTCCCCCGGTTCTCGCCGTCATCGGCGAAGTCAGCGGCGAACGTCGCGCACACGCCTTTCGCGATCCTATCGTCGGCGTTCGCGAGATGGTGTTGCTGCAAGCGGAGTATCGCCAGGTCTTCTTCGAACGCTTCGGCTACGAAAGCCCGGCTTATGGGCAAATTGATCACTCGAGTCTGCTGCGAACCAGTCAACACACCCACTTTGGTCTGATGATTGCGAGCGACGATCCGCAGATCTTCGACTTCTACGAGCAGATCCTCGGTCTGCAGCGGATGCATGAGGAAACGGTTCCCTACGAAAACGCGACGGGTTCGCGTCGGATATTCGGGCTGCGAGCGGGCGAAGGTTTTCACATGGTCGACTTTGACGATCCCGCTTCCGGCAAAGCCCTTACAGATCGACGCTCGGGCAAACTCAAATGCGTTCGCTTCGCGGCTGATGCCGATATCGAAGATCGACGGTCACACTCTCGCGCGGGCGCGCTCGGCTACAGCTTGTATTGCTGGCGCACGTTCGAGCTCGACGCGCTGCATCGACGCGTGACACAAGCCGGCGCCACACAAGTGTCGAATATTCTTCTCGATGAGTTCGCGCGGCGAACTTTCACCTTCTTCGCACCGGATGGCTACCACTGGATGCTGGTCGAGGCACCCTGAATCGAGGCACCACGATGATCAAACTATTCACCGGACTTTTGCTGTTAGCTTGGTTTTCAGCGCCTGACATGAGCAATGCCGCCGTTCATCACGAGCGGCATTCGCGACTGTCGGGCAGCACACCCGATGCCACGGTGATCCTGGTTCACGGCTGGTCCTGCGATTCCACCTACTGGAGTGAACAGCTGCCCGCGCTGCGTCGACATTTCGATGTGATCACCATCGATCTCGCAGGTCATGGCAAAACCCCCGCAACGCGTGCTGATTTTTCGATGGCTTCGTTCGGACGCGATGTGGCCGAGGTGGTGGCGCAACTGCCGGCAGGTCAACCAATCGTTCTGGTCGGACACTCGATGGGCGGCCCGGTGGCGGTAGAGGCCGCCTTGCTGCTCGGCGAGCGAGTTCGCGGTGTGATCGGCGTCGACACGTTCGCGAGCATCGGTCTACCGAAGCCCTCGGCGGTAGAGAATGCAGCCCGACTGGCTGCGTTCGAACGAGACTTCCGCAGCACAACCTACGCCTTCGTGTCGCAATCGTTCTTCAGAGCCGATGCGGATCCCAGCTTGCGTGAACGGATTGCTAACGACATGGCATCGGCTGATCCCAAGGTGGCGCTCGCTGCGATTCAGGGCCTCAACGATTGGGACGGAACCCAACGACTGCCACTACTGAAACAACCGATTGCGACCATCAACGCCGATCAGGTTCCACTCGATGCAGCGAGATTACAGCGCTATGCACCGTCGTTTCAGCTGATCACGCTCGCCGGTCAGGGGCACTTCCTGATGATGGAGAACCCGACCCGGTTCAACCCCGTGCTGATCGAAACCATCAGCGGGATGCTAGACGATCAGCGCGCTGAGGTCTCCGCCTCGAGATAAGCGAGCAAGGCGGCTCGATCCGCCGGATTCGAAATTCCGGCAAAGGCCATCGTGTTTCCCGGAACCACTGCACCTGGCTTCTCGATCCATCGATCGAGTGTCGCCTTGTCCCAAATGAGCTTGCTGGCAGCGGCCTGCAATGCCGGTGAATACGCGAACGCGGCATCGGCTGCGGCCTTGCGACCCATCAACCCGGCAAGATTCGGACCGATCTTCTCGATCTCCGACGGCTGCAGGTCATGACAGGCGCGACACTGGATGTAGAGCAGTCTGCCTCGCTTGTATTCGGGCGAAGTCACATCAACCGACTTTTGAGCCGAGGCTTGTGCGTGTACCGGGCCCTGCGCCCCAGTTGCCAACACCAAGACCGCGGCGCTAGCGAGCGCCCGCCGCAAGCGTGTCCACCGAAGACCATTCATTTCTTCGACTCTCCCTGCTTAGCGATCAAGCGAATCAAACCTTCCTGCGCCACACTCGCCGCAAGGCGACCATCGCGCGTATAAATGCTGCCGCGAGCGAAGCCGCGCGCACCCGATGCACTCGGACTCTCGAGCGAATACAGCAACCAATCGTCGAGTCGAAAGTCGCGATGGAACCACATCGCATGATCGATGCTGGCCATCATCAACGTACCATCACCCACGACAGCCGCATGCGGCCGAACGCTCGTGCCGAGCAAGGCGAAGTCCGACATGTAGGCGAGCAAACAGCGATGCAGGCGCGCATCGTCGGGTAAACGATCCACCAAACGAAACCACACTCGCTGCAGCGGTGGCCCAGCTACCGGGTGGATCGCACTCAAAAGTTCGACCGGACGCATCTGAAACGGCCGCTCACGCGCCAGGTACTGGCGCGTCTTCTCAGGCAAGCTCGCAGCGACCTCCGGAGTTGGGCGATCCCAATCGGGCAAGTCCTCCGGTGGCGGCACTTGGGGCATATCGACCTGGTGATCGAAACCCGCCTCGGGTTTTTGAAAGGACGCCGAGAACGTAAAAATCTGTTGACCGTTCTGGATCGCGATCACCCGACGAGACGAGAACGAGTGGCCATCGCGGCTGCGATCGACCTGATAAACGATCGGTAAATTGAAATCGCCGCGACGCAGGAAATAAGCGTGCAAAGAATGCACGACGAGTTCAGGCGGCAACGTCGAACTCGCCGCCATGAGCGCCTGGCCGAGTACTTGGCCACCATAGACCTGCGGGCTACCGATATCGCGACTCTCGCCACGAAAGAGGTTGACCTCAAGCCGCTCGAGCTCAAACTGCTTCAGCAAATCGGCCAGACGACGATCCATGATTTTCTCGACCTAACCGACACCGAGACGCTTTTGCATCACCGGACTCGTCGTCGTGTATTGCAGAAATTGCTTCTTGTCGGGATACAGCCACGACTGGATTCCGAAGGCGGCCAATGCGGCCTCGTGAAAGCCCGACAGAATCAATTTTTTCTTGCCGGGATAGGTGTTGATATCACCCACTGCGAAAATACCGGGCACACTGGTCTGGAACTTCTCGGTATCGACCTTTAGCGCTTTGCGCTCGAGCTCCATCCCCCACTCGGCAATCGGACCGAGCTTGGGATGCAAACCAAAGAAAGCGAAGACGTGATCGACCGGGATCTCGTGGACCTGTCCATCGGCTGCTTTGACGGTCACGCCGACCAATTGGTCATTACTCGTCACGACCGACTCGGCAAGCCCTTCGATGAAGCGCAGTTTGCCGGCCGCCTCGAGCTCACGCATGCGCGCCACCGAGGCCGGTGCCGCACGGAACTCCGCGCGACGATGCACCAAGGTCATAGCAGCGGCCGTCGGAGCGAATTCGATCGCCCAATCAAGCGCAGAATCGCCACCGCCGAAAATCGCCAGACGCTGCTGTCGATAGTTATCGGCGTTCTTGATGCGATAGTGCAGCTGCCGACCCTCGAAGACCTCACCACCCGGCACACCAAAGCGACGCGGCTGGAACGAACCCACGCCGCCCGCGATCACGATCGCGCCTGCGTCAAAACGCGTCCCCAACGAAGTGACGACATCGAAGCGGCGATCGTCGCGCGGTTTGACCTCGAGCACCTCTTCGCCGAGATGAAACACAGGCTCGAATGGTTTGATCTGCTGCATCAAGCGATCGACCAGTTCCTGCGCGCCACACACCGGCAAGGCGGGGATATCGTAGATCGGCTTGTCGGGATACAACTCGGTGCATTGACCTCCGGGGGCGGCCAGCGAGTCGAGGATGTGCGCCCGCATACCGAGCAGGCCCAACTCGAAGACCTGAAACAGACCGCAAGGCCCGGCACCGACGATGACGACTTCGGTCTTGATGGTCTCTGTCACGACGACTCCCGAAGAAAACCCTAATTAAAACGAGTAAATTCTAACAGACCCGATCACCCATGCCCGCGAGCGATGACACTATGACCACTAACGCCGATCTTGCTCAACGTCGCGCTGCCGCCATTCCGAGAGGTCTCGGCAACGCCTTGCAGGTGTATGCGGATCGGGCTCGCAACGCCGAGATCTGGGATGTCGAGGGCCGTCGCTACATCGATTTCGCGAGCGGCATCGCCGTGCTCAACACCGGTCACCTGCATGCCAAAGTGGCTGCTGCGGTCGAACAGCAATTGACCCGCTTCTCCCACGCCTGTTTTCAAGTGACGCCCTACGAGAGCTATGTTGCGCTCGCGGAGCGACTGAACGCGTTGATGCCAGGCCCCGGGCCAAACAAGACGTTGTTTCTCTCAAGCGGCGCCGAAGCGGTTGAGAACGCCATCAAGATCGCGCGATATCACACGGGTCGTTCGGGCGTCATCGCCTTCAGCGGTGGCTTTCATGGCCGCACACTCGGCTGCATGAGTCTTACCGGCAAGGTCCAACCCTACAAAGCCGGCTTCGGCCCGATGCTGCCCGAGGTATTCCACGCGCCCTACCCGATGGAGTATCACGGTGTCACAACCCGTGATGCGCTGCGCGGTCTAGAAATGCTTTTCAAAGCGGATGTCGATCCGCAGCGAGTCGCTGCCATGATCATCGAGCCCGTGCTCGGGGAAGGCGGTTTTTATGTGGCACCGCCCGAGTTTTTGCGAGAGCTGCGACGCCTCTGCGATACACATGGCATCGTGTTGATCATCGATGAAATCCAAACCGGCTTTGCCCGCACCGGACGTCTCTTTGCCATCGAACATGCAGGCATCCACCCGGATTTGATGACCGTCGCCAAAAGTCTCGCTGGCGGCTTTCCGCTCTCTGCCGTGACGGGTCGAGCGGACATCATGGATTCACCGCTCACGGGTGGTCTCGGTGGCACCTATGCAGGCTCACCCCTCGGTTGCGCAGCAGGTCTCGCCGTGCTCGATGTGATCGACGACGAAAATCTTTGTGCTCGCGCTTCGCAACTCGGTGAAACGCTGATGGCGCGTTTGCGCGACTTGCAATCCCGTTGGGACTGCATCGGTGAGATTCGCGGCTTGGGGGCGATGGTGGCCATGGAGCTCGTGAAGCAACGTAACCCCGATGCGCCTGATGCAGAGCTTACGCGCGCACTCGTGCAAGCCGCGGGTCGTCGAGGGTTAGTGCTGCTCTCCTGCGGCGTCTATGCCAATGTGGTTCGCTTCCTGATGCCACTGACGATCAGTGACGGCGTATTCGCCGAAGGACTCGCGATTCTAGAAGCGGCGCTCGAAGACGTTAGCCGACGCTAGATCAAGCCCGGCCGACGTTCGAATCGTTTGGGCTGTGGTAGTACTCGCTCTCTTCGGAGAGTTGTTTGATCAGACGTTGCAACTCAGCCATGCGCCCCTCGGCCGTCGAGACCGGCAAGCATTCCGTGCAGCGAGGGTCCTTGCAGGGCTGGCGCGAGTAAAGCCAGTACTGGATCGCGCCGGCGAGCAAACCATCGGCGATATCCCAAACGTCGGCCTCACGATCACGGTCGGCCAACTTGTTGCCGAGGTCGACCGCGTCCGTAAACGCGGCATCGAAGCCGCTGACAGGGGGATCTCGAAACTCGTTTTCCATAGGCTGATTCTAGCCCCGGACCCCCACCCCGGCTATGTCATAACTCGCACTTTTGCAACAAAGTTTTATTCGAGTTACGCCGTCTTAATGGCCTTGACTAGCAACCAATGTCTATTATCGGGTCATCCTACATATAGGATGATCGCTTGCAGGGGGATGCACGATGAACGCGGATTCAGGGCAGGAGAGTCGTCTGCCGACGACGATCCATCTGCCTACCGTCGACGAGGTCACGGCTCGCTTCGACAACCTCTCTGCACTGCACGCGGGAGTGATCAAAGCTCCCGATTATGTGCGGAATCACTTCCACGAGAAGTTCCCGGCGCGCGATATCGCCGAGCATTGCGGTCTCAGCCGCTTTCAGTTCAGCCGCAGCTTCCACCATATCTTTGGCCTCACGTTTCGCGAATATCTGCTGCGCTACCGCGTAATCGCGGCCTGTGAGCGGCTGCAGCGCGCTGACATGCCCGTCACGCAAATCGCGTATGCGGTCGGCTTTCACGATGGGTCGTATTTCGCACGGATGTTCCGTCGCTACACGGGCATGCTGCCGTCGCAGTATGCTCGGTTGTATGCCACCAATCCGGCCATCGGCACCGTCGAACCCTAATCGATCCCACGACGCGCCTGCGCGTCATCGTCGTATTTGGCGCATACCGAGCGCTGGCTCACTGGCCAACCTCAGGCTCGTCACCGACAGCCTACCGCCACCCGCCCCTGGCGAAGTTCAGGTCCGCATTCAGGCCATCGGTCTCAACTTCGCCGATATCTTTGCCTGCCAAGGGCTGTACTCGGCCACACCGAAAGGACCCTTCGTACCGGGCCTCGAAGCCGCCGGCACGATCGTCGCGGTCGGTGCAGGAGTCACGAATCGGCACATCGGCGAGCGAGTGATGGTGCTCACCCGCTTCGGCGGTTACGCCGATGCCATGAATGTGCCAGCGGCAACGCTCTGGCCCGTGCCATCGGACTGGTCGTTCGCGCAAGCCGCTGCTTACCCCGTGCAGGCATTGACCGCGTGGTACGGAATCGAACGCCTCGGCAATGCCCGCAAAGACTCCCTCGTGCTCGTGCAATCGGCCGCAGGCGGCGTGGGCCTGCACGCCTTGCAGGCGCTGCATAGCCTCGAGGCAAAACCCGTTGCCGTAGTTGGCAGTGAGCGCAAACGACAATGGTTGATCGCCGAACGCGGACTCGCGCCCGAAGCTATCGTGGTTCGCAATGCTCAATATCCCGCCAATCTCGATGCAGCGCTGCGGCACTACCAAGCGAGTGGCTTCGATGTGGTCTTCGATGCCGTTTATGGCGATGCCTTCCAACCCGCTTTCGATCGTCTGGCGCCAGAGGGGCGCTACGTGCTTTTCGGTGCGGCGGATTTCATGGGCAGCGGCGCACGACCCAATCCACTGCGCCTACTCTCGAGCTGGTTGCGCCGACCGAAACTCGACCCGCTGGCGATGATTCCGCTCAATCGTGGCCTGCTCGCTTTCAACCTCATTTGGCTGTGGGAGCAATCGGCAAGACTGCCCGAATCCCTGCGTGCCACGCTGGCACTCATCCCCTCGCCACCTCACATCGGTGCTCGCTTCTCGTTCGAACAAGCCATCGAAGCAATGAAGTTACTGCAGGGTGGGCAGACAACGGGCAAGGTCGTCCTCGAGCTGCCGGTAGAATAGACGCATGGCAGATCCCACACTCGCCGACCGACCGAAGGCGAAATCGATACGTCCACTCGCAGCACTGTGGCCTTTCTTGAGCCCCTATCGAAAGATACTCGGCGCGGCCATGGTGGCGCTGCTACTCGCCTCCGGGGCGATGCTCGCACTGCCGATCGCCCTCAAAGGTTTGATCGACAAAGGCATGGCAGCCGGTAACGCCGAGACGATCAACATCTACTTCATCTCCTTCCTCGGCGTCGCCGTGCTCTTCGGCGGCTTTGCAGCGCTGCGTTTTTATCTCGTCACCTGGCTTGGCGAGCGCGTCGTCGCGGATATCCGCGAAGCCGTCTATCGCAACGTGATCCGCATGGATCCCCAATTTTTTGAAGTCACACGTACGGGCGAAGTGCTCTCGCGTCTGACCACCGACACCACCCTCGTGCAGTCGATCTCAGGCGTGGGTCTTTCGATCGCACTGCGCTCGTCGATCAACCTCGTGGGCTCGCTCGTGCTGCTCGCGATCACCAACCTGAAGCTCCTGGCCTTGATCTTGATCGCCATGCCGATCGTGATCGTGCCCGTGATCGCCTTAGGCCGAAAACTGCGCACCCTGTCGCGCTCGTCACAGGATCGAATCGCCGACACCAGTGGCTTGGCGGGTGAAACCCTGAACGCCATCCAGACCGTGCAGGCCTTCACGCTCGAAGCGCTCAACGCCAAACGCTACGACGATGCCGTCGAAGCATCGTTCCGAGTCGCGATCACTCGAACACGCGTACGCGCTTGGCTCACGGCGCTCTCCACCATGCTGGTCTTCGGCGCGATCACCTTGGTGTTATGGTTCGGTGCCCATCAGGTACTCGCCGGCACGATGACCGGCGGCGAACTCGGCCAGTTCCTGTTGCTCGCCGTCTATGCGGGCATCGCTGCGGCATCACTCAGTGAAATGTGGAGCGAAGTACAGCGCGCCGCAGGTGCGATGGAGCGTCTCGTCGAACTGCAACAGGCCGAGCCCGCTATCGTCGCACCGCCCATTCCGATCGCGTTGCCGCCCTACGAGCGCACCGCAGCGGCAGGTCGCGTCAACTTCGAGCGCGTCACCTTCAACTATCCGTCGCGGCCGGACAGCCCGGCGCTCGATGATTTTTCACTCGACATCGAACCGGGCGAAACGGTGGCCTTTGTTGGCCCTTCGGGCGCCGGCAAAAGCACCACGTTCCAATTGCTGCTGCGCTTCTATGATCCGAAGCAGGGCCGCATTCGCCTCGATGGCGTCGATCTCGCGATGGCCGACCCTCTCGACATTCGACATCGCATAGGTCTCGTACCACAAGAGACCATGCTCTTCGGCACGAGCGCGCGAGAGAACATTCGCTACGGTAGGCCCACGGCGACCGATGCCGAGGTTGAAGAGGCCGCTCGTGCTGCCGCGGCTGACGAATTCATTCGCGCGCTGCCAGAAGGCTATGAGACCTTCCTCGGCGAGCGCGGTACGCGGCTCTCGGGCGGACAGCGTCAACGTATCGCAATCGCTCGGGCGATTCTCAAAAATCCGCCACTACTGTTGCTGGACGAAGCCACGAGTGCGCTCGATGCCGAGAGTGAGCGCGCCGTGCAAGGAGCGCTCGAAGCGCTGATGCACACCCGCACCACGCTCATCATCGCGCATCGACTCGCCACCGTATTGAAGGCAGATCGCATCATCGTGATGGATCAAGGCAAGATCGTCGCGAGCGGCAAGCACGAAGAGCTCATCGTGAGTAACCCACTGTATGCGCGGCTTGCCGCACTGCAGTTTACTGACGGCGCTAGCGCATGAGCGAGTCGCACGGGCAAAAACCCACCGCCATTCTCTTCGACTTTGACGGCACCTTGATCGACTCGGCGACGAGCGTTCTCGCGGGCTTGCAGTACGCGCTCACCAGCGCCTCCATCGAAGCGCGCTGCGCACTCGATGCTTCGATCATTGGGCCGCCCTTGCGCCTCACGCTCGCCAAGCTCGCCGGCAGCGACGAGCCTGCATTGATCGATCGTCTAGCCGCCGCCTTCCGCGAACATTACGACTCGGACGGCTACAAGCACACCGAGGTCTACGAGGGTGTCCCCTCGATGTTGCAGACCTTGCACGACGCCGGTGTCGCGCTCTACATCGTCACCAACAAGCGCATCTTGCCGACCTTACGAATTCTCGATCATCTCGGTTGGCGCGACTGGTTCAAGGCAGTCTATGCGCTCGATGCACTGCAACCGCCCGCCGCGAACAAACCGGCGTTGGTCGCCACCGTGCTGACTAGGCACGAACTTGCAGCCGGCCGAACCTGGATGGTCGGTGATTCGGAAGAGGATCGACGTTCAGCAGAGACGAATGGACTGCGTTTCTTTGCCGCGCAATGGGGCTATGGCAGCGCCGGTGGAGCGGGACTTTCAAAACCCGCCGAACTCACCCTCGCCGCCGGCGTGAATCACCCCTAGTTCAGATGCGCATGCCGCCGTCGACATCGATGCAGCGGCCCGTGAAGAAGTCGTTCTCCACGATGAAGACCGCCGCTGAGGCAATTTCTGACGCTTCGCCCAAGCGTCGCAGCGGCACCTGCGCAGTGAGCTTGTCGAGAATTTCCGGACGCATCGCCGAGAGAATATCGGTTCGCGTATAGCCGGGCGCGATAGAGCCCGCGCGAATGCCATAGCGTGCCAATTCTTTGGCCCACACTTCCGCCATCGCCGCCACGCCCGCCTTGGTCGCGGTGTAGTTGGTCTGACCCGGATTGCCGTAGCGCGAGACGCTCGAGATGTTGATGATCACACCGCCCCGACCCTGCTTGACCATCCGCTCGGCTGCTTCTCGACCGCAGAGGAATACGCCCGTGAGGTTAATGTTGATGACCGCTTGCCACTGCTCGAGCGTCATCTTGCCGGTGATCGCACCATCTTTAACCTTGAGCAATAAGCTGTCTTTGACGATACCCGCGTTATTGATGAGCACATCGACGCTACCAAGATCTGCCACGATGGCATCCATGGCAGCGATCACGGCCTGCTCATCCGTCACGTTCGCCACATAACCCCGCGCCTCGACACCCTGCGCTTTGCACTGGGCTACCGTCTCATCGAGATCCGCCTGATTCAGATCGAGCGCGGCGATGCGCCCACCCTTGGCTGCAAAAGCCTTGGCCAACTCACGCCCGATACCGCGACCACCGCCGGTAATCACGACTGTCTTGCCCGAGATCTGCATGAGTGAACTCCTGTGAGCGCAAAAGCGAGGGATAATAGGAACGAGTATAACGGAGGCAGAATGCTGCACTTGCGACGCGCACAACAAGCAGACCTCGAAACGGTTCTTGAACTGATCCGCGGTCTCGCCGATTACGAAAAACTATTGCACGAAGTCGATGCGACCCTCGTCGATCTGCAGGCGGCGCTGTTCGCCGAGCACCCTCGCGTTTTTTGCGAGATCGCCGAATGGAACGGTCAGAGCGCAGGCTTTGCGCTCTGGTTCTACAACTTCTCGACCTTCCGCGGTCGGCACGGTCTTTATCTCGAAGATCTCTTCGTCAAGCCCGAGTATCGCGGTCACGGTATTGGCAGCGCCTTGCTCGTCCATCTGGCGCGGCGCTGCGTCGCAGAAAATCTCGGTCGTTTCGAGTGGGCGGTGCTCGATTGGAATACTCCCGCGCTCGACTTCTATGCCTCGCTCGGCGCAGAGGCCAAGAAAGAATGGTGGCCGCATCGCGTCACGGGCGATGCGCTCAAAGCCCTCGCCGCTCGAGACATTCCCGGGTTGCGAGCGCCGCCTCAACCGTAAACTCGTCGCCGTCCAAAGCGGCGCGAACGGCATCGGCTTCAAGACACAGAAACTCCTCGACCTCGCCATCGCGACCGACGGGCTCGAAGCTCGTATCGAGTATGAGATCGGCCACGATGACCTGTTGATCGTGAATACCAAAAGTGGCCTCACGCAGCGAGCGGATGATCACACCCGGAAAATCGATCTCGCGCGCGAGCTCTCGGGGTACCCCCGCCTCTTCCCACAATTCTCGAATCGCGCAGCGTCGAAAAGATTCGCCGGCCAACACCCCGCCGGCAGCAAGCGTGTCGAGCTTACCCGGGTCAGCACGCTTGATCGCACTGCGACGCGATACCCACAAACGCCCGTCGGCACCAATACCGTTGATGTGGACGGCACGGTTCTGCAAACCCAAGGTACGAAACAAACCGCGCTCGCAGCGGGCGAGTTCCTCGCCACGAGTATCGAGCACAGCGCAAAGTTCGTTACGCCAATCGCCGATCAAGCCGAGCTTGCGTAGCTGCACGGCCACGCTTTGCAACGCTGCGCTGCGCCCGTGGCGATCGAGACCATCATCACGTAGCCGCAAGCCCGACTCTATGGTCGCGATCTCGGCGAATCCGGCCACACGATCGACGAGATCGGTACGCACGCGACCGCGGATCTCACCGCCGATCCACAGTGGCAAATAGTGAGCGCTAAAGAGAGCTGTGTTCAATCGCGCAGGAATTCGATCAGGGTGGTCGCGAGATCATCCGGCTGATCGGCGATGAAACTCTCACCCCCATCGTGAACGACGAGGCCGGCACCGACTAATTGACGCTGTACTTGCTCCACTTGCTCGGGCGGCGCACTCGTCGAGGCGGTCGATGTAACGAGCAAAGCGGGCGCCAACACTCGCGCGGGCTCGAGCGTCTCCTCCAGATTGCCGACGCCCACGAGCACCAAGCGCAGCACTCGCTTGGGCGCATTCACCGCAGCCTGCAAGGCCACGCTCGCCGAACCCAGAGCGGCCCAATGCGCCCGATCGAGCCCGAGCGAATCGAGTACCGCGAGCGCATCGTCTGCGTTCGCCGGAGCCGGCAAGTCGAGCCTTACCACTCGGAAAAAACGGTCGAGCTGCGGCAGCAGCGGCGCCCATTGCTCGAGTCCGCTACCCGTTGGCGACAACAAAACCAAAGTCGGGGCGTGATTACGCCCCGACATGGCATAGCGTGCAGGCCCCGTGGGCCGACTGATCTCGCCTCTGAGCATGGAGAATCAGTCAGCCTTGTATTTGTCGTGACAAGCTTTGCAGCTGCCGCCCGCGGCACCGAAGAGCGGCTTGAGCGCATCGAAACTCTCACCCTTGGCAGCGGCAGCCGACAAGGCGGCCGTCTTGCTCTTCATGTCGTTCATGAGCTTTTGGAAGTCGGCCGAGTTTTGCCACAGCTCATCCTTCGCCTTGCCGCCAGCGGACCCTGCCGGAAACAGATCGGGAACGATGGTCCCCATGAAGGCCGCTCGCTCGGCGGCGAGGCGGAACGCCTTGGCGTCGTAGGGAGCGCGACCAGCGGCCATAGCGCCCATCTGGCTCATCTGAGCACCAAGGACGGTGAAAGCCGCTTGACGCAATTTGACCTGCTGGGCAACGCGCGCATCCTGCGCAAACGCCGGCACGGTCAGGGCGGCTACAACCGCAACGAGGATGGTCGAACGCAGAATCAAACGCATGAGGTATCTCCTAATCCTTGGGGTGAGGGAATCGATCAACTGTACGGATTTACTCACAGGGCACGCCGAGGTCGCAACCGGGGCGGCGCTCTGTTACGCTGCGCCGCCTTTTTTGCCCGGTTCTTCACATGTCTACCGCTCGTCCGATCCGCAATATCGCCATCATCGCGCACGTCGATCATGGCAAAACCACGCTGGTCGACTGCTTGCTGAAGCAATCGGGCACCTTCGCCGCTCACGAACGAGTTGGCGAACGGGTGATGGATTCCAATGATCTCGAGCGCGAACGCGGCATCACCATCCTCGCCAAGAACTGCGCGATCGATTACCAAGGCACCCGCATCAACATCGTTGACACCCCGGGACACGCCGATTTCGGCGGTGAGGTCGAACGTGTGTTGTCGATGGTCGACGCCGTGTTGTTGGTTGTCGATGCCGTCGAAGGCCCGATGCCACAAACGCGCTTCGTGACCCGCAAGGCACTCGCCCTCGGTCACAAGGCGATCGTGGTCATCAACAAGGTCGACCGTCCGGGCTCGCGTCCGAACTGGGTGATCGATCGCACCTTCGAGCTCTTCGACAAGCTCGGCGCCACCGACGAACAGCTCGACTTTCCGATCGTATATGCGTCGGCACTGCAAGGCTGGGCGACGACCGACATCGAAAAGCCGTCGACCGACATGACAGCGCTCTATCAAGCGATTCTCCAGCACGTCCCGCCGCCGCCGACCGATGTCGAGGCGCCCTTGCAGCTGCAAATTTCGCAGCTCGATTACAACTCCTACGTCGGTCGCATCGGCATCGGCCGCATTCGTCGTGGCACGCTGAAATCGGGCCGCAACGTGGCTTTGCGCTGGGGTGACGAGGATCGCGGCACGGGCAAGATCGCACAGATCTTAAGTTTCCGTGGCCTCGAACGCGTGCCGGTCGATGAAGCGGTCGCGGGCGACATCGTCGCCGTCACGGGTATCGAAGAGGTGAACATCGGCATCACGCTGTGCGATGTCGAAACGCCCGATGGGTTGCCACCTATCAAGGTCGATGAGCCCACGCTCTCGATGACTTTCCAGGTCAACACGTCGCCACTCGCCGGTCGCGAAGGCAAGTTCGTCACCAGCCGTCAGATTCGTGATCGCCTGATGCGCGAGCTGCAAAGCAACGTGGCGCTGCGCGTAGAAGAGACGGCCGATGCCGATGTGTTTCGGGTCTCGGGCCGTGGCGAACTGCACCTGACGATCCTTATCGAGAACATGCGCCGCGAAGGCTATGAGCTCGCTGTCGGCAAGCCGCAGGTGCTGCGCAAAGTGATCGATGGCGTGACGATGGAGCCTTTCGAGGCCCTCACGATCGACATCGACGAAGGCTTGCAGGGCGGCATCATGTCCGAGCTCGGCACGCGTCGTGGCGAGTTGCTCGATATGGTGGTGGAGGGTGATCCGACCGGTCGCGGTCAGGGTCGCGTCCGACTCGAATATCGAATCCCAGCTCGCGGTCTCATCGGCTTTCAGGGCGAGTTTCTGACGATGACGCGTGGCACGGGCCTCATGAGCCACATCTTCGATGGCTACGATGTGGTCAAGGGAGACATCCCAGAGCGCCACAACGGTGTGCTGATCTCGAACGAAAACGGCGAAGCGGTGGCGTACTCGCTATTCACTTTGCAGGAACGCGGACGTCTCTTCGTCGATCATGGCTCCAAGGTCTACGAAGGCATGATCATCGGTATTCATAGTCGCGACAACGATCTCGTCGTGAATCCGATCAAAGAAAAGAAACTCTCGAACGTGCGCGCGGCCGGCAAGGACGACGCACTGCTGCTCGTACCGCCGATTCCGCTGACGCTCGAATATGCGGTGGAGTTCATCAACGAAGATGAGCTCGTCGAGATCACGCCCGAGTCGATCCGCCTGCGCAAGCGCTTTTTGAAGGAGCACGAGCGTAAGCGTGCTTCGCGCGAGTCCGAGGCCGGCTGATCAACGACTAGGCTGATCAGCCGGCGTGCTGATCAGTCTTTTCGCGGCCCTGGGATGAACGCGTTCGTGCGACGGATGTACTCTGCATAATCCGGGCGGCGCTGACCGATGTCGCGCTCCAGCAGCTTCACGCCCGAGACCTTCAGCAACAATACCGTCATGATCGCGGGGCCGATGATGCTCCACCACGCACCTGCCGACAGTGCGATGCAGTAGAAGCCCCACCACACACAGGCATCACCGAAGTAATTCGGGTGACGCGTATAACGCCAGAACCCCCGATCCATTACTTTGCCGACATTAGCCGGATCACGTCGGAAGCGAGCGAGCTGCCAATCACCACCTGCTTCGAATGCGAAGCCGACGATCCAGAGTGCTACGCCGATGTAATCGAGGGTGCCGAGCTCTGATGTGCCGTTCACCGCGCCGTGTAACGGCAGCGAAATGATCCAAGCGAGCACCGCCTGAAAGATGAACACACGATAAACGCTGCTGAACGCGAAGCCCGGTTCGTTGCGACGACGAATGGCCTGATAGCGACGGTCTTCCTCATGACCCCAGTTTAGTGCCGTGATGAAGATCGACAAACGCACTGCCCACACCGCCACGAGCACCAAGAGCAGCCGACCGCGCTCTGTCTCGGGCGGAAAGCCGGCATACAGCACGACCGACAGCAAGAACATCAGCGACCACAAGCTATCGACCACATCGACATTGCGACGCGGCAAGGAAATCAGCCAGCCGAGCACGGCCAGGGCCGCAAGGCCAGGGAGAGCCAGAAACCAGGAAGTCGCGTCAAACATGATTTGCTAAAGCCTCTCGGAAAGCTGCCGTTATGGAACAGTGTGACCGTGGTTAGCGACGAGGACAACCTTAGGATGCCCACTGGTCTCGCACCCCTACTCTCCAGCGTCGCAGAACACCCTAATGATAGCGTTGATCGGTTCCGTCATTGTCGTTGCTTCGGTCGTCATCGGCTTTTTAATGGCCGGCGGCAACCTGTTGTTGCTCTGGCACCCCTCCGAAATCGTCGTCATCATCGGCGCGGCACTCGGCGCCTTCATTACGAGCAACTCTCTTAAAGTCGTCAAAGCCTCGTTCGCCAATGCCATCGGCTTGATGAAGCCTTCGCGCTATACCCGAGACACATACGTTGATCTCCTTAAGCTAATTTTTGACCTCCTGGTGAAATCACGCAAGGAGGGCTTGCTCGCGATCGAGAACGACATCGAGAACCCCGAGAAGAGCAACGTCTTCTCCAAGTACCCGAAGATTTTGGCCGACCATCACATGATGGAGTTTATTACCGATTGCCTGCGCCTGATGGTCGGCGGCAATCTGGATCCGAATGAGCTTGAAACCCTGCTCGATTACGAACTCGAAACCCATCATAAAGAAGCGCATGAACCGGCACATGCCGTTCAACAAGTGGCTGATGCATTGCCGGGCTTCGGTATCGTCGCTGCGGTCCTTGGCATCGTGAACACCATGGCGGCCGTTGCCGAGGCGACGAGCGCGGAACTTGGCGCCAAAGTGGGCGCCGCACTCGTTGGTACCTTCCTTGGTATTTTGGTCGCCTATGGTTTTGTGGGCCCGATCGCCTCAGCGATGAAGGCGCGCGCCGACGAAGAGGGCAAAGCATTCGAGGTCGTGAAGATGGCGCTCGTGGCCAGTGTGCGCGGTTATCCACCGCAGGTGGCCGTCGAATTTGCGCGCAAGCTGCTCTTTAGTGAGGTGCGGCCGACTTTCGGTGATCTTGAGGGGCACCTGAAGTCGAAGCCCAAGGCGTGATCGCATACCGCCCATGAGCACCCCTCAGCAAAAAGTGGAGGAATCGCGACCGATCATCATTCGTCGCAAGAAGATCATCGCGGGCGGTCATCACGGCGGCGCGTGGAAAGTGGCCTATGCCGACTTCGTCACCGCCTTGATGGCATTCTTCCTCGTCATGTGGCTCGTCGCATCGGCGAACGATCAACAAAAAACCGCGATCTTCGACTACTTCAAAAATCCCAGTATGGCCAAAGGCTCGGCGCCGATCCCGGCACCCGGGCAGGACGGCCCAGGCGGTGCAAGCACGAGCCCGATCGAGCTGCGTGGTGGACTCACCGCCTCAGCCCCCTCCCCCATCGCCGAATCCGGCGCAGGCACGCCGATTTCCGACAAACCCGAGCAAGTACGGCGCTTACGCACCAACACCGGAAGCCTGAACGAGGCCGATCAACTGCAGGCACTCAAGTCGGATCTGCAAGAGGCCATCGAGAAGAGCAAAGCGCTCGAAGCCTTCAAGGATCAGTTGTTGATCGACATCACACCCGAGGGATTACGCATTCAGATCGTCGATGCACAGAACCGCCCCATGTTCGATCTCGCCGGCACGCAACTCAAAGATTACGCGACCGCGCTACTGCTGGAAGTGGGCAAGTATCTCAATACCGTACCGAATCGCATCACCATCTCGGGACATACGGACGAGACCCCGTTCACCGGCCGACGACCGAACTACACCAACTGGGAACTCTCGGCTGATCGAGCCAATGCGGCACGTCGCGCTTTGATCGAGGGTGGACTCGCCTACGACAAGGTGGCCCGCGTCATTGGTATGTCGTCTTATGTGTTGCTCGATAAAGCGAACCCGCGAAATCCGATCAACCGCCGCATCAGCGTCATCGTCATGACTAAGGCTGCCGAAGATGCGTTACTGCGCACCGACACGCCAAGTGACGCACCGAGCAATACGCCTGGCAACAAGCCGGTTGAGACGACGCCTGCCCCTTAAGCGCGATTCTGCACTCCGAGATCGCGTGCCAAAGCGTCGATCAAGGCATGATCTTCCGCCAATCGTCGGCGCGTCTCCTCGACATCAGGCGCGAACTGATCCACGGCTTCAGCACTCAGGACCCCCTGCTTCTGCAACAGCAACTCGTGAGTGCGCAAACGCTCACGCACCGCTGAAAGCTCCATGGCAAGACGCAGCGATACCGCCACCAGCTGCGAAATATTGGCTGGATCGAGACGCTGGTCTTGCCCCGAGGTCGGCGCGTGAATCGGACGAGACTCAGCGTTCACGGCGACCTCCAAAGAAATAGTAATGACCTGCACCGAGTGGCTCGTAATCAGCGACGACATTGCCCTCAGTAAACCCGGCCGTACGCAGCAGCGACGGCACATCGGTATCGGCAAAGCCCGTCCAGAACGGCTCGCCGTTGTTACGCACCTGCCAATCGTTGGTGACCTGTTTCGGAATCGACAACCGAGCCGGTTGATACGGCACGTCGGCGTTGAGGAAGACGCCACCCGGGGCTAAGAGTCGATGCGCCTCGGCGAAGATCCGCGGCGCGATGTCGTGCCAGGTTTCGTGAAAGAGGATGTGCGAAACGATCAGATCGAAGTGCCCATCGGGATAACCCGTGTGCCGCGCATCGGCCTGCCGAAAATGCAGCTCGACGCCTCGCTCTTCGGCCCAAGCGTGACCGAAGCGAACGAACGGTGCCGACAGATCGAGGCCATGCACCTCGGCATCCGGAAAGGCTTCTTTGTAGGCGATGGTGTCAGTGCCAGGACCACAGCCGAGATCGAGGATCCGCCGCGGCTGAAGATCGGGATAGCGGCGGCGAACCACGCTGGCGATGTAGCGGCCAATGCCGGGCTCGCCCACCGGCGCATGCGCCGTGAGCCCTTTGGCCGCGCGATAGAGCTCCAGCGTGCCGAAGTAGATCAAGGCCGCGTGCAGATCCTGCTCATGCTCGCTGTGGTAGTACCCGCCCGGCTGGCGATGAATCTCGGTCGACGCGATAGGTTGTGGTAGCTCGAGACTCGGATCCAATTGCAGTGAGCCGCGCGGCTTCCGCGTCACGGCCGCGGCGCGCGCCTCGAAGGCGGGCCCGATACGACGACAGGTCTCACCGACGCTCTGCCACATCAACGACTGCGACGCGTACACCATCGATCCCCATAGCTGGTAGAGCGGATCAGACTCGAACAACGGTCGCGCTTCACTTCGATCGGCAGGCGCTCGGTGATGCGCGGCAACGAACTGCGGCTCGAGATCGCGCGCGTAGTGCGCGGCAAGCTGCTGCTCGAGAGTTTGGTTGGCGTAGCCCTTCAACACGCCGACGAAACGTTGCTTGGCCGCTTCGTCGTGGCTCGGGCGGTAGAGATCACTCAAGGTGGTCGTGGTCATCGGTGCCTCCTTCGACGCTCGATCATAGCCGGGCTGCGGCGTCCCGGTTACCATTACGCCCATGGGTCGCATATTCGAAGTAAGAAAACACACGATGTTCGCGCGCTGGAACCGCATGGCCAAGCAGTTCGCGCGTATCGCCAAAGACATCAACATGGCCGTCAAATCAGGCGGGCCTGATCCGCAGTCCAACCCGATGCTGCGCCGCATCCTGCAGAACGCACGTGCGGTCAACATGCCGAAGGATAAGGTAGAGGCCGCCATCAAACGCGCCAGCGGTCGCGATGCCACCAACTACGAAACGGTGATCTACGAAGGCTACGCGCCGCATGGCATTGCGCTGCTCGTCGAAACGGCCACCGACAACCCGACCCGCACCGTCGCCACCGTGCGCAACGTGTTCCAGAAGCACGGCGGCAATATGGGCACGAGCGGCAGCGTCAGCTTCATGTTCAAGAAGATGGGCGTTTTTCGCCTCGATCCGACCGGCATCGACCAAGACGATCTCGAGCTCTATCTGATCGATCACGGTCTCGACGAGATGGGCGAGAGCGCGGGTGAAAAAGGCGAACCGCAACTTGTCGTGCGCTGTGCATTCGAAGACTTCGGCAAGGTTCAGCTCGCGCTCGAAGAGCGCAAGATCAATCCGATCTCAGCCGAGCACGAGTACATACCCATGGCGCCGACCGAGTTGCCCGAAGCGCAAGCTGCTGAAGTGCTGGCGCTCGTCGACAAGCTCGAGCAGGACGACGACGTGCAGAGCGTGTTTCACACGCTGGGGTAAGCGCAGCGACGACTAAAGCGGTTCGCGGTCCTCAGGTGGCCGATCCTCACGACCCTCAGGTAGGAAGTCGTCTGGTAACTGCTGGAGGGGCTCCACGACTGCGCCTAGACGGCTCCGCCTTCGCAGCGCCTCTCGCAACAAAAACTCGATCTCGCCGTTGACGCTGCGCAAGTCGGCCGCGGCTGCGCGCTCGAGCTCCGCCCAGAGGGCGGGATCGATGCGCATCAGGAAGGCTTTGCGACTCACGCCGAGATGACCCTCACCGTCAGCCGTAGAGCGTGCCGGTGTTGATGACAGGCTTCGCCTCCGAGTCACCACAGAGCACGACCATCAAGTTGCTGACCATCGCGGCGCGACGCTCGACGTCGAGCTCGACCACGCCTTGGCGCGAGAGATCATCAAGCGCCATCTTCACCATCTCAACCGCGCCCTGCACGATCTTGTGGCGCGCTGCGAGCACGGCTTCGGCTTGCTGACGACGCAACATCGCTTGGGCGATTTCCGGTGCATACGCGAGGTGTGTGAGACGAGCCTCTTCGACGACGACGCCCGCGCGCTCGAGACGCTTCTGTAGCTCCTTGCACAATTCGTCCGATACCTCGTCAGCGCCGCTTCGCAGCGTGGTTTCATTGGCCTCGCCATGATCGTAGGCGTATTGACTGCCTAGGTGACGCACGGCCGATTCAGACTGAATGCGCACGTAGTCTTCGAAATCTTCGACATCGAACATCGCCTGCGCGGTGTCTTGCACGCGCCAGACGACGACCGCCGCAATCTCGATCGGGTTACCGAGCTTATCGTTGACCTTCAAGCGATCGCCGTTGAGATTGCGCGAGCGCAGCGACACTTTCATGCGAGAGTTTTTCTTCTCGGTCGCCACCACCGACTCCCCCTTCGCAAATGAGGTCAGCGAGGTTGTAGACGGACCATTCGAATAGAACGGATTGCCCCAATGAAAACCCTCGGTGCGCACGGTGCCCTTGTAGTCACCGAACAGTACGAGCACGCGCGACTCGTTGGGCTGCAGGGTGAAGAAGCCGAAGCAGCTAGTGAAGGCGGCCACCAGCAAGAAAATGCCCAGCAGCATCAGAATCGGCGGATCGTCGTTGGTGCCGAGTGGGATGGCCGCCATCCCCGCGAGAAAGCCCAACAGGACCGGAATCAACATCACCCACCCGTTTTGGACGCGTATCTCGCGCTCACGGCTGGCGGTACGGGGTTCGTTCGACATGGAAAAACTCCTCTGACGGGGTGGACTGAAGCTCGTCAGAGAAGATATTAAAGTGATATCACTTTGATCGCAACTGCAGTGGCTCGTGGATTGCAAGCAACGACGGAGTATCTCCGCATGAAATGCGGCGAGTAGCGGTCTATTAACCGCGTTTACTGGAATCCGGAGAGAGATTCGAGAGGGTTATCCTCTCGAGAGAATGGCGCGCCCGAAGAGATTCGAACTCCTGACCTCATGGTTCGTAGCCATGCGCTCTATCCAACTGAGCTACGGGCGCGTCGAGGGGCGCGGATTATACACAGCCGCGGCCCAGCGGGGGAACCGCC
>JACCDP011565661.1_pt1 | contig 41488 bp, 36 predicted proteins | sample 7445841 | NCBI WGS metagenome assembly JACCDP01 (sample SAMN15323441, study PRJNA562643) | freshwater metagenome | isolation source: river surface water | place: USA:Blue River Watershed | collected 2017-08-17 | reverse complement strand
GGTAGTAATACTAGAACATAAAGGATTGTATTGGTCAAAAATCCCCGGAACGGAAGGAGCAATGTCCATTGAACCGGATGAGCATTATGTGATTCCAATTGGTAAGGCTCGTGTCGTGCAAGAAGCAAGTAATGATCTGATTAATAGCGGTGAATCCGTGGGAGTGATTACATATGGAAGAGGGGTGTATTGGACACTCGAAGCCTGTAAAGAATATTCCCAACAGGTTGAAATATTAGACCTTCGTTCCTTGAACCCGATCGATGAGGAAGCAATGTATTCCTTGGCCAATCGTCATGGGAAAATTATGATTGTCACAGAGGAGTCAATGGAGTGTACCTTTGGATTGAGTTTGTTAGGGAGAATTCAACAACATTGTTTTCAAGCCCTCGATGCACCGATTGCCCTTGTAGGTTCGGTGGATACTCCCGCCATTCCATTGAATTCAGACCTTGAAGCAGCCATTTTACCGAATGCGCAAAAGGTGGATGTGGCTTTGCGTCAATTATTAAATAATTAATCATGGAATTTAAAGAGATAATAGAGCACGTAGCTACCTTTCACACATCGTTTGGTATAGAGAATAATCAATCGCCAACCTTGTTGGATGAAGCGGGTTCGCGCTTGAGGTTTGAGTTGATGAAAGAAGAAAACGAAGAGTACTTAGAAGCAACTAAACATGGCGACATGGTTGAAATTGCCGATGCGTTGGGGGATCAGTTATATATCCTTTGCGGCACCTTGTTGCGACACGGGCTTCAACATAAGATTGAAGAGGTCTTTCTTGAAATCCAACGCTCGAATATGAGTAAACTTGATGCGGATGGGAATCCAATCTATCGTGAAGATGGAAAAGTGTTAAAATCGGAGTTGTATTTTAAACCAGATATTCGTTCTGTATTAAATTCTTGAGTTATTCACGTTGGCCTATGGATTAAAATTCAAGGTTTTTTGTTCATCCCCTTTGAATGAAGATACCTTTGTTTCTTTTTTACCATGTTGGACCTTACGCTATTTTTTCAACCCCCTGCTTCCATAAACACGACAGAGGGATCCCTATACCATAACATTCATTTTTTTCCTGAGTCAATAACAGCGATCGAACGGAATTCCATCTGTATCTTTCATGTAAATGAATACCGAGGTAGAGGTGAAGAAAATCAGCCCATGTTAGATTTTCGTTCTGCCTGTTATTCCTTATTTCCCGGACAAGATTGGAATATGAAAATCTACGACCTCGGAGACATGAGTCCGGGAGCAAGCTTGACAGACACCTACTTTGCTGTTCAAACGGTGGTAGGAGAGTTAATAAAGAACAGTTGTATACCGGTATTAGTTGGAGGTTCAATGGACCTATTTCATGCCGTATCTGTGGGATATGAAGTAACGGAACAATTAATAAACATTTGCGCTATAGATGAACGAATATCGTTGGGTAAACCCGATGAAGAGATCACAAGCGACGGATATTTAAGCAGCTTGTTACTCAGGAGACCGTGTTACTTGTTTAACCATGCAACGATTGGGCTCCAACCGAATAGAAACAATCCAATGAACCTTGATTTATACGATAAGCTCTATTTTGATGTTTGTCGTTTAGGGGCATTCAATGCGGATTTTAAATTAGCCGAGCCTATTTTAAGGAATTCAGACATCATAGGGATGAATTTAGAGGCATTAAAAGCCTCTGAGCGCATGGTGGAAGATGGTAATCCGAATGGTTTTACCGTGGAACAATTTTGTCAAATTGCAAAGTATAGCGGGATATCTGATAAGCTTTCGTGCTTTGGAATCTTTAACCCCGTTCATGTACTTGGACAAGATTCCGCCATTGTTGCCCATACCCTTTGGTATTTAATCGATGGCATTGAGTCGCGGAAGGGAGATTTTCCAATTGGAAGCAAGAAAGAGTACATGCGCTTTACTGTTGTAATGGACAATGAGTTTCAAGAATTAGTCTTTTATAAGAGCAATAAATCCGAACGCTGGTGGATGGAAGTGCCTTATCCCCCCTCTGAACAGGTTAAATTTGAAAGGCACCACTTGGTTCCTTGTGATCAACAAGACTATGAAAATGCCATGAAAAATGAATTGCCCGATTTGTGGTGGAGAACCTATCAAAAATTAGGGTAGCAGTTGTGAAATTTTTACATTTTTTTTGATTTTCAATTTTTTCGTTAACTTAGCATGCATTTTAGGCTCTAGTCGCAGGGCTTATTGTGCTTAACCTAATGCAAGTTTAAATAGTATGTTATTGAGAATCAACATTTTATCTCTATTGATTTGTTTAGCGTCCGGCGTATTGTTCGGTCAGCAAGACAAGTTGCTTACGCATTTCATGTATGACCGTATGTCTATCAATCCTGGGGAAACTGGGTTGGATGAAGGCATATGTGCAACCAGCATTTACCGTAATCAGTGGGATAAAGTCAACGGAGCGCCTAACTCAGCGGTATTGAATGTGGCTGCTAATATGAACCGCTTTTTTCCCGGTGGTTTAGGCTTGAGTTTTTATCATGATGCCATTGGTTTTTCTCGTCAGAATAATTTATTACTCAACTATTCTTATCCAATAAACCTAGGAAATGTGGGAGTTCTTGGTGCAGGAATTGGTGTTGGAATGATGTCGTATGCAATGAATCCCTCGTGGATACCACCGCAAACATTGATTGACCCTTCGTTGCCAGGAAATGATTTCAGCGCAATCAATTTGGATTTGAATTTCGGATTGTATTTGAAAGGAAGAAACTATTACGCGGGACTTTCCTCCACGCATCTTAGTGAATCAGAGATATTAAGTACTTCAACCTTTGGTTTGGATCCAGCAGGTTATTCAACTGCTCGTCACTATTACCTTATGGGAGGCTATAAAATGTCAAATATTGGTCCAGGAGCGCTTGATTTTAATTTGATGATGCGTACGGATTTAGTGAAATATTCTGTAGACATTAATTCTCGATATTTCTTAAAGAAAGACAGTAAAGAAATTGGGTATGTAGGGTTAACTTACCGTACTTCCGATGCGATTGGTATCATGTTAGGCTACAACGCATTCAAGAACTTTACCTGTGGGTATTCATACGATATCACGGTAAATAAGCTTTCAAGCATCTCACGAGGTTCTCATGAGTTCTTTGTAAGATATTGTTTTTATTTAAAAGAACCACCGAAGACGTATTCAACACATCCTCGTTGGTTAGGTAATTAATTTATAGATGTAACCATTTTTATTGTTCAAACGTTATACCCGAACTCAAATAACCTGTAGCAAGTTTTGTTTGGAGATGACTAGAACCAAAAAAAGGATAAAATGAAAAGAATTTTTGTTTTTGCATTAGCAGGTTTGTTCTTCGCGTCGTGTGACCCGGTAGATGGAAATCTTGTAGGGGTTAAAGGGCGAGACACCTTCTATCCGGACATTTTAGGTCCAGGAAAAGTACCTTATGGAATGGTTTACATTCCCTCAGGTGCCTATCAGGCGGGTCAGAATGATAAGGATATCATGGGATTGCACACGACCCGAAACCGAACGGTATCGGTTCAAGCCTTCTACATGGATGCATCCGAAATTTCAAACAACGAATACCGTCAGTTTGTACATTGGGTAAAAGACTCCATCGCGCGTGAAAAGTTGTATCGTCGCATGTCTGCGGATGATGCGGAGCAGTGGGTGAATGTTCCAGATGACTTCTTCAAAGAGCCTTACCGATCAGTAATAAATATGGGTTCAGATGTTCAAGGTGGAAACAACCCCTTTGATCCGTTTTTGAATACGGAATCAGCGGAAGATCTTGATCGGGCATACTTGATGTTGATGGGATACAACAATGGAATGAAGTTAAATGACAATAAATTATGGGATAAATTTAAAATCAAGGAAGCAAACGTTAAGAAATTAACTCGCAATGATTTAGATATTACTTTGAATCCGGATGAGGTTTCAGCTATTTTAAGTACGTACAAAGCTACTAAAGATGACGGTACCCCTAATAATGCAAAGCCGGATGAGAAAGGTCTAAAAGAAGAAAAGGAATATATTGATGTCACAGCAGGAAAAAACGGTAAAACTGCCCAAGGCGGACGCATTGAAAACCGTAAGTATTTCCAATTAAATTGGGAAACTCCGGTAGATTATACCGATCCAGAAACCTTATTTTTACTTTCGGACATGTATGTATCGAAAGAAGAGCAATTCTTTAATAACAAACAAATCGACACGCGCTTGTTATATTACGATTATGTGTGGATAGACTATAAAGAAGCTGCGAAACGAGGAAAAGTAAAAACCGCGCGTAATGCTTATGACGGGACACTCAGTAAGTTAGATCCTGCTGATCCAAATGCTAAAAGTAGAAGAGACCCCTTATCTAAGGACGATAAGGCAAATGGTATTCACCGGTCTACCTTAACGAATGATGGAACACAGGTGCAGTATGATGGAACGGTGTCTCCATTCGAAAATATAGACACCACAGATATGAGTTCTATTCCTAAAGATTCCAAAGGAACGGTGTTAGTAGACCAAGATTTTCTAATTAATCCAGGACAAGATTTGGATTTAGGGTATACCAACAGTAAAGGGCAGCATAACGCGATCCGCGGGCATTCTGACCGTAGTCGTTACATTATCAAAGAGCGTATTAATGTGTATCCTGATACCTTATGTTGGGTTAGAGATTATACCTATTCTTACCATGACCCAATGGCTGAAAATTATTTCTGGCATACGGCGTACGATAATTATCCAGTGGTAGGTGTTACGTGGTGTCAAGCTAAAGCGTTTTCAGTATGGAGAACTCAGTTATACCACAGCTGGTTACTAGCAAACGGTGATTTGTATGTTAATGACTTCCGTTTACCATCTGAGGTAGAATGGGAGCGGGCTGCACGTGGTGATCTGGAACTATCTCAGTATCCATGGGGTGGGCCATACATCCGAAATGCAAACGGGTGTTTCTTGGCGAACTTTAAACCAATGCGTGGACGTTATTTTGAAGATGGTGGATTCCATACGGTTAAAGTTTACTCATACAACCCGAATGCCTTTGGTTTGTATTGTATGGCTGGCAACGTGGCGGAATGGTGTAATACAGCATTTGATGAGTCTGCGTATGAATTCACCCATGACATGAACTCAGAATATGTGTATGACGCTAAAGATGCAGATCATCCGGTGAAAAAACGAAAAGTGATTCGCGGGGGATCTTGGAAAGATATAGGTTATTATTTACAAAATTCAACAAGAACATTTGAGTATCAAGATACTGCTAAATGTTATATCGGATTCCGTAATGTAATGACGCATTTAGGTCGAGGTGGAAAAGACCTAGACGCGGAAAATGGTGAAGAAATCCAAATGGATATTCAATTAAAGTAAAATCTGTAACAATTAAATAAATCAAAGTTTAACAATTAAATTCAATTATTATGAGTGGTAAAAAAGGTGGTTTTTTTGCATCCAAGGGGTACAAAAATTTAATGAAGTATGTATATGGTTACGGTGCAGCGATCGTAATTATTGGAGCACTATTTAAAATTCAGCACTGGCCAGGAGCAGACATCATGTTAATTGGTGGGTTGTCAACCGAAGCGATTATCTTTGGATTATCTGCGATGGAACCTTTACATTCTGAGCCAAATTGGGCTGTATATTACCCATACTTACTGCCAGAAGATGAGCGTCCAGAAGGTCAAGATGTTAACGCATTTCCAAAACCACACGAAATTGGTGGTGGGAAAGGTTCTGGTGGTGGTACCACTGAAATGGTAGCTGAAATGATGGAAAAAGCGAAAATTGATCAAGCGTTATTAGATCGTCTTGGAAACGCAATGCGTGACTTAAGCAACAACGCAGAGCAATTAAAAAGTGTTTCTTCTGCTGCCTCAGCAACAGACTCTTATGTTTCTTCGTTGGAAGAGGCATCTAAGAAAATGTCTAGTCTTTCTGAAGCATACGAAAGAGCTTCATCTTCAATAGCCGGATTAACTTCTAACACAGCAGATGGTGCTTCTTTTGGTGAGCAAATGCAAAAAGTATCTACCAATTTGGCGGCACTTAACAATGTGTACGAATTGCAACTTCAAGGTTCATCAGCACATTTAGAAGCTACTCAAGGATTCCAAAAACAAGTTGCGGATATGATGCAAAATCTTTCTGCTTCTGTAGATGACACTAAATTGTACCGTGAGAACATGGCTATGTTGGCTCAAAATCTTACTGATTTGAACAACGTATATGGTAACATGTTGAAGGCAATGAAATCATAACACAACCTATCATTTAGATAATTCTAGTATTAATTAATTAACATTAAACAAAATGGCAGGTGGTAAGGAAACGCCAAGGCAGAAAATGATCGGTATGATGTACCTGGTATTGACTGCACTTTTGGCCTTGAACGTAGCAAAAACAATTCTTGATGCCTTTGTGGCGATCGAGGAGAATATTCAAATTGCTAATATCAATGAATATGCTCGTGGCTCGGAGAAGTATGATCTTATTAAAGAAAAAGCTACCGGAAACGAATCCAGCGAGAAAGCAAAGGAGGTATTAAAAACTGTTCAGAAAATCGATGAACTAGCGGCTAAAAATGTTCAAATGATAGACAAGATTAAGTTACTTGTTTTAATGGAGTGTAAAGAGGATGTAAAAATCGGAACAGAGAAAGATGAGGCGATTGTTTTAAAGGATAAAGGAAGAGAAGGAATGACCTTGAATTTGGATCCTAAAAATCCTGGCGTTAAGAATAATCCATACCCTTTATTACCTATCCGAATGAGCTTACATCATGTGGAAGGTAAAGACAAGTATGACGAAGGGATGCGTGTAATGGGTATCGCTAGTTCTGAAGCTTTGATTAAACCAGATCCCAAAGCACATGGTATGGAGATTTGGAACGCCATGCTCGATTACAGAAATCAAATTTGTCAATTAATTTGTGAATCAGGAAATACGATATCCAAAATTGATTCACTGAAAGATTCTAAAGGTAAAAACGTAAAATTTACATTTAGTGATCCGAAAATTAATAAATTCAAGGATAAGGATGACTTACTAGCCCAATTAGAACCAGCATTGAAATCCTTGGCAGTGGATAATAAGCCGACGGGTGAAATGGACATAATTCGTGAAGTTTATTTAAGCCTAACGAAGAATGAAATGGTGCCAGAAGGTGAGAAAATGTTACACTGGATTGGTAAAACTTTTGACCATGCGCCATCGGTAGCGGTATTAGCTTCTTTATCTAGTATTCAAAAGGAAATCCTGACAGCAAGAGCAACAGCTGTTGCGTATTTACAGGAGAAAGTTGGGGCTGGTGAGTATTCATTTAATAAAGTTATGGCGTTAGCATATCCTGATCAAGCTGTGGTAAACGGTGGAGAAGAATTCACAATGTCAGTTTTGATGGCGGCTTTTGATACAGAGAGACAACCAATGGTTAAACCTGATCAAGGAACTGCCGCTCCGGCCAAACAAGGTGTTGGTGTGGTAAAACTTAGAGCCCCGAATTCAGGTGAAATGAAATTAACTGGTACAGTTACCATTAGAAAGAAAAACGGTTCAGAAAAAACGGAACGATATGAGACTAAGGTAGTTGTGGTTCCTCCAATGGGGACAGTTACCTTACCAGAGTTTAGTATTATGTATCGTGGTTATTCCAACAAAGTAACGGCAATAGCAGGTGGTTCCAAAGGAGAATCAACCATTTCAGTTGTTGGTGCAACTTCAGTTTCAAGTACGTTTAATGTCAACGGGCAAAATTATAAAGGTTGGTTGGTTAAACCGGGAGCAGGAAACACTGTAACGGTAACGGTTAACGGTAAAGATTCACAAGGTAATTCAAAGGCTTTTGGAAAGTTCACCTATAAAGTTAAACCATTCCCTAAACCTCAAGTTTCAACAACGAAAATTTCAAAATCAGCGGGTGCTAGATTGGTTGTATCATTGGGTCCAGATTGTCCAATTGGTAATGTAAATTTTGTTATAAAAGGTGGTGAGGTTCAATCTGGGGATGGAGTTCCTTTCTCTGGAGCTGTAATTCCGGGGTCTGCAGTAGCGAAAATTAAACCAGGAAAACGCGTTGGTGTCACTGTAAGTGTTGTTAATTCTGTAACTGGTGTTACTGAATTGATTTCAGGTACATTAACTGTAGGTCCATAATTTAAATAAGATGAATAAGTTATTTTCTTTTTTACTGGTAAGTCTAGTTAGCGCAAACGCGATAGCTCAACCTGGAAATGATGTATTAAGAGGTCCTCAAAATACATTGCCGGATGGTGTAATTGATGGAGTAGTCGTAGAAGACGAGGTTCCGGTAAGGAGTCGTGTAGAATACGAATACGTGCGCTTGGCCGATTATGCACAATCTTGGAGGGTATATTCTAGGATTGATGCCAGAGAGAAAGTAAATACCAAGTTATTCTATCCATATGATTATTTTACTGATAACTATCAGTTTCCAAAAACCAGAAGCGAAATATCAAATCAGGGTTGGGTAAGAAACCAAGAACGATGGTCATTGTGGACAATAATTGCAAATCATATAATTTTAGGTGATTTAACAGTGTTCAAGGTGAGTAGTGATGAGAATCCCTTAATTGAGGATGGTTACCAATTAAAATATCCTATAGTTCAAAAAACAAAAGATGATTTTTTTACCAATGCAAAGTATCGCAGTGCAATTTCAAAAACACTTAGTTATGGTGCAAAAGGAAAGGATATGACGATTTCTCGTCCGGTTAGTGAAGATGAATGGATTGTTCAAAAATCTGGCTCTTCTTACAGCGCATGGTTAGATTCTTTATTGAATGATCCAAATGTGTTGCGAACCGATGATGGTCTTTCAGATTATGAAGCCTTGGAAAGACGTCATTTAAGCGATTCAGCCTTTCTAAAACAAGCATGGGAATCTGCTGCTGATGGTATGGCGTTAAAGGAACCAGATGTGGTGAAATTTGTGAATTCTCAAGCAATTACTGCATATAACATTAAGGAAGATTGGTTCTTTGATAAAGAACGATCTATGCTTGACAAGCGTATAATATGTATCGCACCAGTTGCCCGGTTTAAGTATGATTCAGAAAAAAATCGTTCCGGAGTGGAAGAGCAAGAGGAAATCGTTCGTTATTCCAACTTTATTGGAGTTTCTTCTACTGGAGCTTTGGAAGTGCTTGAGGATGGTCAGCCGTCTGAATTTACTGAGGAGTTCGTAGAATTAGAAATGTTCTGGCTATACTTCCCTCAATTGCGTCATGTATTGGTTAATTATTATGTTTACAATGAGCAAAATGATGCTTATAGAATGTCTTATGATGATTTATTCTGGAAACGTATGTTCTCTGCGCGTATGTACAAGAAAACAGATCAGTACGATCGCAGTGTGGAAGACTACCGCTACGGTGTAGATGCTTTATATGAGGCAGAAAAGTTCAAAGAAACCATGAGAACGTGGGAAACTGACCTTTGGAATTATTAATTCATTGATAATACACTTTAAACCCCGGCAATCGTCGGGGTTTTTTGTTGCTCAATATCTCGGTTTTATTTACCTTTATAAAAAACCTACGTCATGAGAATTTTTATCCTTTTTTGCCTTATATCGGCCTTTAGTTTATCTGGTTTAGCGCAGTCCTTTCTGCCAGGTGTTTTGATGTTTCAATTGAAAGGCGATATTCAGCCCAATCGCTTGAATCAAAAACAAACAGATCCCAATCAATTTTCCCTCACGGAAGAGTTGAATAACTATCCATTTCTTAAGACAATTTTTCAGGATGCAGGTGTTACCGCCTTAGAGCGACCGTCGTATTTTACCTTGAAACCTTCGTTGATGAACATCTATCGCATCTATTTTACGGATGATGCGCACATCAATTCCTACTTAAATCAATTGCAAAAGGTAGCAGACGTGCTTTATGCAGAAAAAGAACCCATTTACTCTACGGGTTTTGTTCCAAATGATCCAAGTCATACTGGCACGAATAAGTGGTATCATACCTTAGTAGGTTCTGAAAATGCATGGAACATTACCCAAGGGCGCACCCAAGTGAAAGTAGCCATTGTAGATAATGCCGTATATTCAACACATTCAGACTTAACCGCGTTTAAACAATATGATGTAGCCGATAATGATAATGATGCAACTCCCCCATTGAATTATACCCAAGATCAGGGTTGGTCTCACGGTACACATTGCGCGGGCTTAGCAACGGCGGATATTAACAATGGCGTTGGTATTGCAGGGTTAGGAGGTAATGTCGAATTAATAGGTGTGAAGTGTACACCTAACAGTGCGACCTCATCTGGTTCCGTATGGTACGGCTATGCCGGTGTTCAGTGGGCTTGTGAGAATGGGGCACATGTGGTTAGTATGTCTTTCGGAGGAACTAGTCCTTCACAAGCGTTTCAAAATTTGATTGATGCTTACCCAAACGTAGTATTCTTGGCTGCAGCTGGTAATAGCAATGTTACCACCTTACATTACCCAGGGGCGTACAACAATGTAATATGTGTAGGTTCAGTAGATGCCAACGATCAACGTTCAAGTTTTTCAAATTATAATGGAGCAACGCCCTATGTGGATATTGCAGCGCCTGGAGGTTACTCCAACGGAGGTTTATTGAGTACCGTGTATTCCGCTTCCGGAAATTCGTATGCTAAAATGGGAGGAACCTCTATGGCAACCCCATTTGCAGCAGGCTTAGTAGGTTTAATGTTAAGCGTTAATCCAACCTTAACTCCAGCGCAAGTACTTAGCTGCCTACTGAGCAGTGGAGTAAATATTAATCAAAACATGGGTCCTCGAATTGATGCGCTCGCTGCGGTACAATGTGCCGGCCAAGGATTAGCGCCAGGTGCACCAACAGCAAATTTCTTCGCCATACCAACTACCCTATTTGAAGGGGACTCCGTTTTGTTCTATGAAAATTGTGCAAATGGAGGGAATAACATTACTTCATACCAGTGGAGTTTTCCAGGCGGTTCTCCGTCCAGCTATAGCGGGATGACACCCCCCTACATCACTTACGCAACAGCAGGAACGTATAATGTATCACTTACGGTAACCAATTCAGTTACTTCAGATACCGAAACAAAAAACGCCTACATCACGGTGAATGTCCCTCCTTATGGAAACTGGATTGTACAAAATTCAGGATTTTCCGCTGCGAATCGCGGCGTACATTGGATTTCTATTGTTGATCAAAATGTGGTTTGGGCCACGGCATACGATGGAAGTGGCGCTAATGCCAACGTTCAACAATTTACTAAAACAACCGACGGTGGAAACACTTGGACTCCGGGGAATATAAATGTTGGGAATGCAGGTCTAGGTATTTCAATGGTTCAGGGCATTTCTTCTTCTACCGCGTGGTTAGCCGCTTATCCCAACGCTGCAGGTCAACTTGGAGGTATATGGAAAACAACAAATGGCGGCTCAACATGGACAAAGCAAACCACAGCAACCTTTAGTAACGCAGCTTCCTTTACAAACGTTGTTCATTTTTGGGACGCCAATGAAGGCTTTTGTATGGGAGACCCAATCAATGGGGAGTTCGAGATTTATCGCACAACCAATGGCGGAACGAATTGGACCTTGGTTTCAGGGGCTAATATCCCCAATCCGTTAAGTGGAGAATATGGTTATACGCGCCAGTTGGATGTCGTAGGGAACAGTGTGTGGTTTTCAACGAATAAAGGGAGAATATTTCACTCAACAGATAAAGGAGCTACATGGGCCGTGTATACCTCACCAATTTTGGATTTTGCAGGGGCTAACATCAGTGCAAATTTTTCGTTTGCTTCTGCCTCAATAGGTTACATCGTCACCAATGGAGGAGCAGTGTATAAATCAACAAATGCAGGTTCTACATGGATTCAATTGGCAACAACTGGTCCTATTTTCTCCAATGGGCTATGTGCCATCGTTAATACGAATACCATTTTCACCACAGGGGCTGCTACCGGCGGTTCAGGGTCATCCTATTCGCTAGACGGCGGATTAACTTGGTCATTAATTGATAATCAACAGCATTTGTATTGTGAGTTTTTAACGCCTTCTATTGGTTGGTCAGGTTGGTTTAATACCAATGCCACAACTAATGGCATGTGGAAATGGAATAATTTGTCCAGCCCGCTTACAGTTCAATTTAACGGCAATCCTTCAACTGTTTGTGTAAATACCCCGGTTCAATTTACAGATCAAACCACCGGTGGAGTTATTAATTCATGGAACTGGAGTTTCCCTGGAGGTTCACCCAGCACCGCTTCAATTGCCAATCCCGTGGTAACCTATGCACAGCCTGGAACTTATGCCGTTTCCTTAACCGTTAGTGATGGCACAAACTTGAGTAGTTTTCAAGATACGGCTTACATTACCGTAGAAACCCTGCCCGCAACACCGGGGGCCATTCAGGGAAATGCCGCTCCATGTCCGAACGCAGTGGAAACGTATTCTGTCGCCAATGACCCTTCTGCATATTACAGTTGGACATTTCCTGCAACCTGGCTGGGCATGAGTACAACCAATTCCATTTCACTAACCTTGGATAATATACCAGGCATACTTTCCGTAACGGCAGGTAATTCCTGTGGCTCAAGTCCGGCAGCTACCTTGAATATTAATCTCGGAGCACAACCTACTGCTGGATTTACATACACCTTAAATGGCGGACAATTAACCTTAACGAATACCTCTCAGAATGCGAACGGATTTGATTGGAATTTTGGTGACGGAACTACCTCAACACAAACGCAACCAACCCATGTATTTACTACGCCGGGTACTTATTTCGTAACCCTTATCGCCACAAACGCTTGTGGTCAGTCGGATACCTTAATTCAAGAACTAACGGTATTGGGATTAGAAGATTTAAGTGCCCTGGGAATTACGGCCTATCCTAATCCTAACGCAGGAGTAGTGACGCTTTCAGGATTAGCAAATTATATTTCCGAAGAGTTGAGTATTATTGATTTACAAGGGCGTATTGTGGAAAGAGTCCGAATCGAATCAGATGTTCAAGTAATTGCTTTTACCAATGCAGTTAACGGACTATATTTGATCCGAATTCAAAACGGAGTATTACCTTTGCGACTTCAACGATAATGAATGACAGAGATTAGTGACCGCATAAGTTTCATAGATCACGCATCCAAAACAACGATTGTAATTCTTCCGAAAAAGCAGCCTTGGGTAATTGCACTCATGGGAGCATGGTTAGGCATGTGGATTACAATAGGCTTAATAACATGGTGGGCATTGTTTGCAATGAAGGTAAACCAGCAGGAGCAAATCATACTATGGGTTTTCTTGAGTTTTTGGGCCTATTATACCATTCGCGTTGGGCGATCATTTCTTTGGTTGTTGTGGGGACAAGAACGGCTTAAAATAGATGAAATCGGGTTACACATTAAAAGATCAATTCGCACCTATGGTAAAAGTGTTCCATATTATTTCGAAAACATCAAAGATCTTTCCTATGATGTACCTGAAGAAAAATCGTTTCAAACCGTCTGGGAATCTTCTCCGTGGGTTGGCGGGGGTGAGCGGTTCTTTTTCGGTTACTATGGTAAAATGATTAAATTCGGAAAGAAATTAACCAAAAAAGAAGCACAACTACTATCCCAAGTATTAGAAAAACGCCTGCGTAAATATTCAAAAAAATAAACATGTACGGAAAAATTCAACAGCATTTATCTACAGAGCTAACAAGCATCGAAGAAAACGGATTACTCAAGAAGGAACGTATTATTACGACGCCTCAAGGCCCCAATGTTCATGTGAGCACAGGCGAAGATGTCGTGATCATGTGTGCAAATAATTACCTCGGACTTTCCTCGCACCCAGAAGTAATTCAAGCTGCGAAAGACGCCCTTGATACCCATGGATTTGGAATGTCATCTGTAAGATTTATCTGCGGTACTCAAGACATTCATAAGACCCTTGAGCGTAAAATCGCCGAATTTTATGGCACTGAAGATACCATTTTGTATGCGGCAGCTTTTGATGCAAATGGCGGAGTTTTTGAACCCTTGTTTTCTGAAGATGATGCGATTATTAGCGATGAGTTGAATCATGCTTCCATTATAGATGGGGTAAGATTATGTAAAGCGCAGCGATACCGGTATCGCCATTCTAACATGGAAGACCTGGAAGAGCAGTTGAAAAAAGCTCAAGCCCAACGGTTTCGAATTATCGTAACAGATGGCGTATTCTCTATGGATGGTGATTTAGCTAAAATGGATGAAATCTGTGCATTAGCTGAAAAATATGATGCGTTGGTGATGACCGATGAATGCCATTCAGCTGGATTTATTGGTAAAACTGGGCGTGGTGTTCCAGAACATTTTGGAGTTCAACACAAGGTGGATATCGTTACAGGCACCTTGGGTAAAGCCCTAGGTGGCGCTATGGGGGGATATACTACCGGTAAGAAGGAAATCATTGAAATGTTGCGTCAGCGTTCCAGGCCATATTTATTTTCAAATTCACTCGCGCCTTCGATAGTTGGTGCAAGCATTAAGGTATTTGATTTATTAAGCAGTACAACAAGTCTGCGTGATAGGCTAGAAGAGAATACCTTGTATTTTAAAGAACACATTAAAGCAGCTGGATTCGATATTAAACCGGGCGATTCACCGATTGTTCCAATCATGTTGTATGACGCTGCACTGTCTCAGCAATTTGCAAACGAATTATTGAATGAAGGGGTCTATGCAATCGGGTTCTTTTATCCCGTTGTGGCAAAAGGTCAAGCACGTATTAGAACTCAAATATCTGCGGCCCACACACGCGCAGATTTGGATAAGGCAATTGCGGCGTTTATAAAGGTTGGAAAGAAACTTAATGTAATTTAATTCAGTTGAAGATTCATCGCGTCTTAATTTGGTGTTTTTTGTTTGCCTTTATTGGGCAGATCAGTATTCCCTTTTGTTTTGATAAGAAAATCACACTTGAATGGAGTGATGCCGATGATGATTCAAGTGATACAGAGGATTTTGAAGAAGATCTAGCCATAGAGGCCTCCGTACTAAATCTAATCTATGAATTCTGCTTTATCAATGAATATCTTCAGGGTTCTAGATGTTGGTATAATGCCAATGTGAAGAATAAAGAGATATTATTTTCGATTGACTATCCCCCAGAAATAAGCTAACCCTTTGCTTATTATCTAATTTAATCATCGAATCTAATTAATTTCTTGTGAAAAACCTTTTTAATTCATGGAGAGCAGATCTCCCTTCTAGTATTGTTGTATTTTTTGTTGCACTCCCCTTATGTTTGGGGATTGGATTAGCTTCAACTTCGGTTGAAGGCTTTACTCCAATACCTATTTCCGGTTTGATTGCCGGAATCATCGGAGGAGTCGTTGTTGGTTTATTAAGTAATTCCCGACTTGGTGTTTCTGGACCAGCTGCCGGCTTAATAACGGTTGTTATTTCTTCAATTTCTTCCCTGGGATCTTTCAATGCGTTTTTATTGGCTTTGATATTAGCGGGTATCTTTCAAGTGATTTTCGCACTCCTCAGGGCAGGAATTATTGCGAATTATTTACCCACCGGGGTAATTAAAGGAATGCTCGCCGCTATTGGAATTACTTTAATTTTAAAGGAAATACCCCACCTTATTGGGTACGATAAAGATTATGTCGGCGATGAAGCCTTTTTCCAACAAGATGGCCATAATACCTTAACAGAATTATTATATGCCGTAAAAGCACTAGATCCAGGAATTGCGATGATAGGAATGGTTTCTTTGGGTTTAATTGTATTATTCGAACAATCGAGATTTAAGAATTTTGTTGCCTTTAAGTACATTCCATCCATGCTATGGGTAATCATCATTGGAACATTAATCAATGTGCTATTAACTGCAAGTGGACACGATTTACACATTGCAAAAGAACATTTGGTTCAGATTCCTCAATTGACATCGTGGAAATCCATTGAAATGCAAATGCATTTTCCTGATTTTTCGTTTATCTATAATCCTAAGGTTTATATTGTGGCCATAACAATAGCCGCCATTGCAAGTTTAGAAACGCTATTAAGTGTAGAAGCGATCGACCGCTTAGATCCGGAAAAGGCAATTACAAATCCAAACCGAGAGTTGATGGCTCAAGGAGTTGGAAATGCCATTGCTGGTTTACTCGGTGGCATACCGGTTACCCAAGTAATCGTTCGATCAACTGCTAATTTAAATGGTGGGGCACGATCTAAAATGTCGGCTGTCTATCACGGACTTTGGTTGGTTGTGGCTATTCTGTTTATTGCCCCAGTATTAAATCTAATTCCCTTAGCTACCCTTGCCGCTATTTTAATTTCTGTGGGTTATAAGCTAACAAATTTTAAATTAATTAAAGCTCAATTTGTTAAAGGATGGGACCAATTTATACCGTTTATAGCCACCATCATAGCCATATTATTTACAGATTTACTGAAAGGGATTGGTATTGGATTAGTAATAGCAATTTTCTACATTATTAAACGTAATTTTAAAGGTAATCACGAGGTAATCACTACGGAAAATGGATTGGAAATTGTCCTTGGTGAAAATGTGAATTTTCTTAATATTGCGAGTATAAAAAACACCTTAATGAACATTCCTAACGGCACACACGTGATTATAAATTCTACGCGAAGTAAATCGCTGGATTATGATATTCAGGAACTGTTAATTGATTTTATTTCAGTCACCTCAAAAACAAAAAACATTACGGTCCTGTATCAAGGACAGCATTTAATTTAAACGAATTAACTATGGAAACTTATTACAATAGCCTTTTAGAAAACAATAAAAAATGGGTCGCTGATAAATTACAGGAAGACCCCGATTTTTTTAATAAACTTGCTCATGGTCAGAAACCTCCAGTTTTGTGGATTGGTTGTTCTGATTCTCGAGTTCCTGCCAATGAGATTATTGGAGCTCCTCCCGGAGAAGTTTTCGTGCATAGAAACATTGCCAACATGGTTGTGCACTCTGATATGAATCTTTTGTCTGTATTGGATTATGCTGTTAATGTGTTAGAAGTTAAGCACATCATTGTATGTGGCCATTACGGTTGCGGTGGGGTTCAAACTGCCATGACCAATGCCCATGTGGGATTAATTGATAATTGGATTCGTCACATTAAAGATGTGTATCGGATGAATTATGAAGAATTGCATGTAATTCAAGAACCAAAGGCTCGCGTGGATAGATTTGTGGAGCTCAATGTGTTTGAACAGGTTTGTAATTTAGCGAAAACATCCATTGTGCAAGCGGCATGGGAACGCAGAGAAGATTTGCATTTACATGGATGGGTATATGATGTGGCAGATGGCCTTATTAAGGATTTAGACGTTACCCTTACTAATAATTCTACCCTTCAAAACGTATATAAACTTGATATTTAGTGTGATATCTCCCCGATTTCATTTGGGTCGTGTTTGTGTTTAAACAATACCGCAAATAAAATAGCCACTACCAAAGCATACGCTGCAAAGGAAAGCCAAATTGGCTCCCATTGCTGTATCATGATGGCCTTGGTAAGCGTTCCATCTGCTTTGATGGTATTTCCTTTAAGGAGTTCTTTTAACATGGGGTGGTCCCTATTAACCCCATAGTAGCTTGCGACCTCGCTAACTTTTGTTAGGGGTTTTGTAAAAAATGCATCAATCATTCTGCCACTGATTGAACTACCCAAAATGGCTCCGAAGCCGTTAGTCATCATCATAAATAAACCCTGAGCAGAAGAGCGCTTATCTTCAGATACTGAAGAGTTTACGAAGAGCGAACCGGAGATGTTGAAGAAGTCGAATGCCATCCCATACACTACACATGATAATAATATCATCCATAGTAAATCGCCAGGATTACCATACGCAAATAAACCGAATCGTAAGACCCAAGCAATCATACTCATCAACATCACTTGCTTGATTCCAAATCGACGTAAAAAGAAGGGAATCGCAAGGATAAACAAGGTTTCTGAAACTTGCGAAATTGACATAATTACGGTTGAGTGCTTTACTGCAAATGATTCCGCATATTTTGGAAATGCTTCAAACGTACTTAAATAGGTATCCCCATACATGTTGGTTAATTGAAGTGCGCCTCCTAACATCAAGGAGAACAAGAAGAAGATAAACATTTTATAATTTAGCATCAATTTAAAGGCATCTAAGCCCAAGATTTGCATCAAATTTTTCCCCTCGTTTGATCCTCTCTTAGGTGCACATTTGGGAAGAATAAATGAAAAAATAGCTAATCCAAACGATGCAATGGCACTGATATAAAATTGATTGGCTGAGGCACTATTTCCCGTTAGATCTGTTACCCACATCGCAATGATAAAGCCAACCGTTCCAAATACACGAATGGGTGGAAAGGTCTTCATGGGATCCAGGTTGAATTGTCCAAGAATGCTATACGACACAGCATTCGATAACGCGATGGTAGGCATATAGAAAATCATCGCAATTAGGGTAATCCAAAAAAACATGCCAGGGTCTTGCACCATCGGAAGGCTCGCGACTGCGATACCACTCAATAAATGTAGGATACCAAGCAAGCGCTCCGCATTAATCCATTTATCCGCAACAATTCCCATAAGACTGGGCATAAAAATTGAAGAAATGCCCATGGTAGTGAAAATGGCACCGAATTCAGTGAAGGACCATTTCATGGTAATGGTACAATATTTTCCTACCGTAATTAACCATGCTCCCCAAACGAAATATTGGAGAAAACTAAGGACAGTTAATTGGAGTTTAATTGAATTGTTTTGCGAAGGTAAGCCAAGTGTTTCCATGGCTTGAAGATACTATTTTTTTCGCTTATTGATTTCGTCGCGAATTTTTGATGCTAATTCGTAGTCTTCATTTTCTAATGCTTCTACTAATTGTTGTTCAAGTTCATCCACACTTACTTCTTCCAAGGGTTCATCCAAATCAGTTTCATGCAGTTGATTTTGTATCTCATCATCTTCTGTTGAGCTTGAATAGCCCTCACTGATGTTATTTACCTCATTAATAACCTGTTTGGTAGTGTAAATGGGCACTTTAAACCGAACTGCAATGGCAACGGCATCTGAGGACCGTGAGTCAATATCTGTAGGAATACCATCTTCACCAACCAAGGTTATTTTGGCAATAAACAACCCTTCACGGAATTGATGAATAATAACTTCCTGAACAGTAACATTAAAAGCACTAAAAATTGGTTTAAATAAATCATGTGTCATGGGACGGTTTGGAACCATATTTTCCAATTCAACAGCAATTGCTTGGGCTTCAAAACTACCAATCACAATGGGCATGTGGCGATTTCCATGGATTTCTTTTAAGTGCAACACATAGGACCCCGAATGGGTTTGGCTATATTCAATCCCTGTGATTTCTAACTGAACTTTCTCCATGGTTATACGCTAATTAATTAGCCGCTTGGAATTTTTTAATAGCTTCTGTAAGTTTTGGAATAACCTCGAATGCATCTCCAACAACACCATAATCTGCTGCTTTAAAAAATGGTGCTTCTGCATCGGTATTAACCACCACGATTACCTTTGAACCATTCACTCCGGCTAAATGCTGGATAGCACCTGAAATACCAACTGCAATATAGAGGTTTGGACGAATAGCAACTCCAGTTTGTCCAACGTGTTCGTGGTGTGGCCTCCAACCAATATCAGCTACGGGTCGCGAGCACGCGGTTGCCGCTCCAAGAGTACTTGCTAAGGACTCAATCATCCCCCAATGTTCTGGGCCTTTTAATCCGCGACCTGCAGAAACCACGAGTTCCGCCTCTGGCAATGGAATGGCACCTTCCGGTTTTTTAACAGAAAGCACTCGAACCGTAGAGGCTCCCATATCTTCTGTGATTTCATTTACTGGACAAGGACTACCTGACTCTTCAGGAGCAATACTGTTTGGTAACAATGAAATGATACGTTGTGTTGAGTGCGCTTTGACAAATCCGAACGCTTTTCCAGAAAACACATTCACTTTGACTGATCCATCGGCTTCCGGAAGAGCAACTGCTCCCGCAATTAAACCTGCTTTTAAACGCACGGAAAGACGAGGAGCGATGGCTTTTCCATTGAAATCATTGCTAAAGATGATGTTGTCAGCTCCTGCTGCCTTTGACGCAATCCAAGCCGCAATTTGTTGATCATCGTTACTCGTAATTCCACGGTTAACCACAACTTCATTTGCGCCATACGACCCAAGCTTAGCCAATAAATCAGCCGACATATTACCCGTTGCTAAAACGGTAACCGTACCACCTAATTTTTTAGCATAGGTAACTACTTCAAAAGCCGCTTTTCCTAAGTGGCTATTCCCATTGATGTATACTAAATTTCTCATGGTTTAAATAACTTTTGCTTCGTTATGTAACAAGGATACAAGTTCATCCATGTTGTTTGGATCGATAAGTTTAACACTAGATTTTGCTTGAGGACTAGCGAAAGTAACATAGCTCGTTAACGTTTCGGTAACTGTTGGAGCCAATACCTGTAAAGGTTTTGTGCGAGCCGCCATGATTCCACGCATGTTTGGAATTCGCTGTTCAGCCATTCCTTTGGCACAAGAAACAACTACTGGGAGTGAAACTTCAACTACTTCTACCCCCCCGGTGATTTCACGTTCAAGGGTAAGTACAGCTCCATTCACATCTAATTTGGAGGCAATAGAAATGTAAGGGGTGTTAAGGCCTTCCGCAATCATTCCGCCGAGTTGCGCGCCATTAAAGTTTATTGTTTCCTTGCCGGTCAGTACTAAGTCGAACCCCTGAGATTTTGCGTAATTCGCAATTTCCGCAGCCACTACAAATGCATCCATAGGTTCAGCATCAATTCGAACAGCTTCATCGGCACCAATAGCCAATGCTTTTCTCATAATCGCCTCATCTGCCGCAGTGCCAACTGTAATAATGGTAACATCTGCACCCGAAGTTTCTTTAATTTCTAATGCTCTTACTAAGGCATACCATTCGTCATACGGATTAACAATATATTGTACCCCATTTTCATCAAATGCACTGTTGTTGTTAGTGAATGCAATTTTTGATGTGGTATCCGGAGCCTTACTAATACAAACTAGGATTTTCATACGTGTAAATTTTGCTCGACAAAGTTAAGGAATTATTACAGATTCAAGGGAACTTTTATTAACAATTGCTATACCTAAAGGTAGCCAAGTGCATAATATAAAATGGAAGCAAAAAAGGTGCTTAGGGCCACCTTTTTTAGTTCGGGGTCAAAGGCTTTTGCCTCGTTGATTGTTGTTACCTTGGTTATATGCTTTGCAAATAATATCAAGGGTATTCCTGCGATGAATAAGAGATAATTTTGGGTTTCAATCGTGCGGAGGTAGAGTAGAATAATCCATGCACAACTCCCTAAAAAGGCAAGCACATAATGATATCGTTTAGCGTTTTTTGAACCAAAGATCACTACCATTGTCCGCTTTCCTGATGCGGCATCATTGTCAACATCTCGCATGTTGTTTAGATTTAATACCATAGTGCTCCATGCACCAATGGCTATGGCACCTAACAGTTCGTTCAATGCAAATTGTTCATCAAACAGATGCTTGGTTCCGCTTACGGCTACGACCCCAAAAAACAGGAATACCATAAGATCACCCAGTCCGTGATACCCATAGGCTTTTTTACCAACCGTATAGGTTATCGCGGCAAATACACACAACAAGGCAAGTACGCCATAAAAAACAATACCATTACCAGATTGGATTGCCGGTGCCGAAGATATGACAACTCCAGCCGCTAGCACACTGAGTATTCCAAGTATACTAACAGCCATCTTCATTTGTGGTATTGAAATTTCACCCGATTGTACCGCTCTCATTGGACCGATACGTGCCGCATTATCTGTACCTTTCATTCCATCTCCAAGGTCGTTGGCAAAATTTGAAAGTATTTGAAAGCAAATCGTTGTTACTATACAACCCATAACAGCTATTGGAGCCATATTACCGTGCTCAACAGTAAGACCCAATCCCACAAAGATTCCGGAAAGGGACAGGGGGAGGGTTCGTGGTCTTGCGGCTTTAATCCATGCACCAATTGTACTCATGAGACAAAGGTACAAAATCCCCTAAGGACTCTTAAATTAGGTTGAGTCATTTCATTACCCTATCTTTGATTAATGATTAGATGCCTAAAACGCACTTTGGTCATAGGTCAACTCCTCGGATTTTCGTTTGCCTTTGGGCAACAAAAGCCGGTGTATTTCGATGATTATCGGGCCTTGGCAGATAGCCTTTCATTGGTTTATCAAATTCCCTCTTGCGTCATGTTAGCAGTTGCATATCACGAATCCGGTGGAGGAGTGAGTGTGGTTGCAAAAAAACTAAATAATCACTTTGGTATAGTAGGCGATTGCCGTTATGACATTACCAAACATAAGAGTAAATACAGGTACTATCCCAACATAGTAGACTCTTACATCGGGTTTTGTAACCTCGTTGCTTCAAAGAAATTCTATGAATCCATGAAAGGGAACACGGATGAGAAATTATGGCTGAAGAAACTTGGAGCTACAGGCTATGCCTCCGATCCAAATTGGCCAACTACCGTGTACAAGGTGGTACTTAATAAGTGTCACTAGTAGGTTATTTTTTGTCCTAGTTTTAGTGAATCTGGATTGGTGATTCCATTGAGTTTACATAAGGCTTCAACACTTGTTCCAAGTTTTTTTGCAATCGCCGAAAGAGAATCACCTTCCTTAACGATATACGTTCTACTTACAGTTTCTGTGGCAATGGATGGAGTAGTTGCTGGCATTGTAAGTTGTTTTGGGTAGGCTATTGTGATTTGTTGTTCTAAAAGTGATTGTTGAGTCAACCCAATATCACAGGCCTTTAAAAGCGCATGACAGAACATCTGCCCCATCAGTGTTGCACCCTTTTTATTAAAATGCAGTTGGTCTTTTAGAAACAAATCATTTGCCTGCCAACGGGCATGTGAACCCCATCCACCCATCACTCGATTTACATCATAGTATGCTGTTTCAGTTTTTTTTGAAATGCCATGTAAGCACCGATTCACTAAAAGTTCACTTTTTGGTGTTTTACCTGCGCTTCGCGTGTCAGGCGCATTGGTAATAATAATCCCGATTTCAGGTAGTTTTGCTTTTAACAATAAAATAAAAGATGCGATTTGTTTTTCATAGGCTACACTATCTAACGCACTATAGGATTCATTCGTACCATAGGAAAACACCACCAAATTTGGTTTTTGCCATTCCAGCATGGATAATATGTCTTCTTTATATGGTAATAAGTGTGTGAATTGAGCACCAACTACGCCGCATTGTTGATATACTAAACCGCTTTCCTGAATGAACTCTAATCCCCAAAGTGAACATTCCTTCAAGACCCGAAATTGTATTTTTGATGGGATTTCTGTACATTCAAAGGTATAAAGTGTGCGTTGATCACCTATGGACTCATGTGATTTTAATACGCCGGGCATTGCTAATTCGATCGCCACAGTATCCATTTTTCCATGGATTAGTATGCTAAATTCCTTACTGCGCTTTCCCCTGAATTGCTCATTAAATTCCATCGTAAATACTGCCCCTGGGGTTAAGGTGATTTCATATCCTAAAGAACCAATTCGTCGCTTTGTTGGGTTTTTTAATATCGAAGAATAGGTATACGTTCCCGTGATGTTACTGTTTGTTCCAGTGGGACCTACGCTTTTACATAGCGAATAAGGGAAAAACATACCGCTTCCTCCATTTCCACCAAGTGCTTGTAAGTTGTTTCTTACTTCTCCTGATATTCGATCTCCTTGAATGTGGCTGTCGCCAAAATGAATTACTTTATATGCATTGGTCAGTTTAGTGGTATTTAACACCGGTTGTAAGGCCTCAGGACTTTCAATAGGAACATAAACAAATTCAGAACGTTCTTGTGCTCGTCCAATGAAGGAACTAAGTAGAATGACTAAAACTGAAAGTAAATGAACGGTTCGATGCTGTTGTCGCGAAATTGAAGAATAAGTTGCAAGGCAACCAAGAGTATAACTGGCCATATATATAAAGGTAATGAAAGAACTCGGTTTATTACGTTTTGTTTCATTTTCCATGGGGCAAATACAATTCCTGAAGCAATAACCAGGAGTGAAATGACTTCGGGACGGGTATAACAGAACCCAATAAAATCCATCGGATTTGTTTTGGTGAAGATAACCTGAATGCTTTCAAAGGCGGTTTCGAATGAGGTGGCACGGAAGAAAATCCAAAGAAAACCAACCAAATGGAAGGTCAAAATGATTCCAAGTACCTTTGTCCAATTGTTGGTGTTTTCACTGGGTTTAAAGAAGAGTTTATGAAGTATAAGTAATACACCGTGTGCACAACCCCAAAAAATAAATTTCCAATCGGCACCGTGCCAAATCCCACCTATAAGCATGGTTAGAAAAAGGAAAATATACATATTGACAATGCCTTTACGGTTTCCCCCTAACGGAATATAGATGTAATCACGAAGCCATAAACTAAGTGAAATGTGCCATTTACGCCAAAAAACAGTAATATTCTCAGCGGTGTATGGATTAAAGAAATTTTCCTTCATTCGATAGCCTAAGATCAAGGCAATCCCAATGGCGATATCTGAATACCCAGAAAAATCAAAATATATTTGAAAGCTGTATGCATACATGGCTAAGGCATGTTCTACACCACTGAACCCGCTGGGGGCATCATGAATTAAATCCACATATTTCCCTAAAAAATCCGCAATCAATAGCTTTTTAATCAAGCCTGTAGTGATTCGTAGCAAGGACTCCTTGAGTAGGGTTTGATCAAAAATTAAGGGATTCTTTATTTGAGGTAAAAAATCTTTTGCTCGGACAATGGGCCCGGCTACTAAATGAGGAAAGAAGGTCATATAAAACCCATAATCTAGTATTTTCTTTGAAGGTTCAATTTCTTTTCGGTACACATCAATAAGGTAGCTTAAGGATTGAAAGGTGTAAAAGGAAATCCCAATCGGCAAAAAGAGCGTTTTTGTTGTGAACTTCGTATCCAATAGCGCATTCAAGTTGGTGATTACGAAGTTTGAGTATTTAAAATAAAGCAAGAATGATAAGCCATACGCGATGCTCAAAAACAAGAGCGCTTTTCGTTTTGACCCTTCCAAGGTACTTAGCCATCGAGCCAGAAAATAATCACAGAGGATAACCCCAATAAAAAGCATTAAAAAAGGCCCGCTTGATTTATAATAGAAAAACAAACTAAAGGCAATTAAATACCCTAATTTCCACTGACTCTTAGGCGTGAAAAATGCATAACCTAACAAGAATACTGCTAAGGTTAATAAGAATCCATACTCAGTAAAAAACCAAGGCTGTTTAAGCGAGTAGTAAAAGAAATAATGAAAATCCTGTAGTAATTGATTCATCGCTTAATACCCTTTATCTTTTGCCGCGTTAGCTAAAATCACCCTACCTTGGAGTTTGAAGTTTGTTCGTTCTGGTGGCAGAAAATTAAAGGGATAGGCATGATTACTCTGGATATAACTGGCAATGTAATCCATCCAGATTTTATACCCCTCGACGTTCGGGTGTCTATGGTCACCACCCCTTGGAATGTCTAGGTCTTTTGATAAAACAAAACAGCCCGGATCGGCAGTTTGCTCAAATACCTTATTTATTCCATGATCTGTAGTAAAGTTCGCTGGACCAACCCATAAATAAGGGGTATCGCCTAGTTTTTTAAGAAATAACTTAGCGGCTTCTGACCTTCGGTCCATGTCGGTCACATACATTTCATTTAAGCCCACCACAAAAATCACGAAGGTTGGCTTGTATTTTTCCATCAGTTCATCCACCTTATTTGAATATCCAAAATTTAAAATGGATGCGGAGAACCATGTATAAACCGCTTCAAGTTTGTGTCCATTAGCCACGCAATAATCATTCAAGGGATAAATTAATCCCCCAGTTTCTGAATCACCAATTAAAAGGATTCGCTGCGAAATGTGCTCCTCTTTCTCTGCACTAAGGGGCATGTTCGGACGGGCTGTAGCAGCCTTTTTACTGGTATCTGAAGGGAGTGCGTAATCCTCTCGGAGCACAGCGCGAATTATTTCCTCTTTCTCCGAGCTACTGAGTCCCTTTTCTAGGTTAGTAGTCGTGTCTGCATTTACAGGGAGCTCAAGTATTGCATTGGGGTCTACTTTTTTTAATATTCGCTCCCCAAAATTCAAGGTCATTGACGAATAATTATAAATAAAAAGTATAAGTACCGGAATGCCGATAATAGCTGCTGCGAGGAGAATGGAGCGACGAGAGGAATTCAAGTACTGGTGTTTAACGCCGCGCGAAAGTATGAAAGAAAACCTGCTTCACAAAATTTATCAAAGACCATTAACGATAAGGGTTATTTTTTTGTTTGCAATTGATTGTGATAAAACTTGACATAGACCTCTTGCATCTTCAGTTTCCTTGGCCGATTCTGCCGCAAGTAAACGTACAGAAATCCTCCACGCTTCCAACAATTCAGTGCCGCAGGACTGAACTCTAAACTGAATATAACCCGGTTTACATGGTTCGGTTTAAATTTCCCTTCAATCCGACCGCGAATGTTTCGGAAAATAGACCATTCTTCAGATAAAAACCTGTTTTTTTTCGAATGGATATATAAGGAGATGTCCTTTTTCAATTGATTTCGATTGGCAAGGAAAAGCGAGCTACTTACCTCAATCCGAATGGTTTTATTTTTTTTGTAGATTTTTTGTGCTCCCAATAAGGTCATTAAGGTGTTCGTCTTGACTTGAGGGTAATAAATTTTTCTGTCCAATTGAAAAACTGATTGATTGCCCATCCAATGGACAAAAGCCGCTGAGTCAAGTAGGTTATTTTGTACAATGGTATATTGAGAAAATGCTTGGTAGGTGCGAAGTTGTTTTTTTACCCAATTCACACGGTTCAATGCGTTTATTTTGTGGAGTCCAAAGGTCGAGTCAAGCGTGTAAAGGGAACCAGCCACCCATGCCAAATTATTGAGTAAAAGATCGCTGGTTTTTAATTTGTTGGTGGTAAAAACTAAACTGCGTGCGGGCTTGAATTTTCTTTCAATACAAAGCTCTTTTCCTACAAAGGCTAAGGTGTCTGGGGTAGGTAATTTGTAGGCTGTTTTTAAATAATTCACCAAGGTAGGGGCGATGTCATTGTGTGATACAATGGCTTGTGATTGGGTCGGACGCTTGAGTAATGGCGAATAAATAACTATCGGAATGTTGTATTTACTGAGTGGATTTCGGGTGTATAATTCCGTTCCATGATCTCCTGTGATGAGGTATATGGTGTTTTTATAAGTCGAATTTTTAGCTTCAGCTGCAAAAAATGCCTTCAAGGTCGAGTCCACGTAGCTGAACGATCCAAAGGAGGCCGCTTGCCGAGTAACGAGGGCCTTAAGTTTAGGGTCTTCAATGTACTTTGCTTTCGATTTTACTACGCGTTCCCAGTACTGTTTATTCGGGTAAATAAACGGATCGTGTGAACTAATGGTAAGGAATACGCTCATGAATGATTTATCAAGATGCTTGAATCGAGTGCTGTCGTCGTATTGTGCTTGTTGGAATAGGTCTTCGTCGGGATAACCCCACGCATTGCCTACGATTCCTTTATGTGCTGTACATGCAGGTAGCCATTTATTCACATGATAGTCCGTTTGATAGTGACTCATTAGCCCAATCATATTCAGATAGGCTAAAGGAACTCCGCAGTAAAATTGTGTGAAATAGTTGTTTTGATAGAGGTTGAATAAGGAATAGTGCCTCGGAAAGGGAAGTTGTTGAAACACATTTCCATCGATGGTATTAGGAACAGAAGCCAATACCGCTGGAAGTACATTGTGCGTGCGTTGATACGTAGAAAACCCATTAGGAAAGTACAAGGATTGTTTCGCCAGCGAATCCATGAATGGCATAAGATTTCCTGTATTCTTTCCTCGTTGTCCGAATAAATCAGACGACATGCTCTCCACAATGATGATTTTAATATGGGGTGGTTTTTTGTTCGTTGTTGACTTTAGGTAATGCGCCAGTATGGAAGGTGTTTTGTGTTGGTGCTCCAATGGAAACCTCGGGTCTAACTTCTCGTGACCACCATAAAATGAAGGATCCAAGGCTTCAAATGCACGAATGTTTACCGCGTGTTGGGTCGTCGGAGCAATAAGATGTTGGACGCTGTTTCTAACAAAATAAGAAAATCGATTTTCAGCCAAACGGTTTATCGAAGAGTCAATAGGAATGATGCGGATGAGGCACGCAATGAGGAATCCTCCAAGGACCCAATACGCTGAAAGGTTTCGGTTACGAAAGATTCGAAACAAGGAGAACGGTAGCGTTAATAGTACGAGCAGTCCGAATACCATGGGCCACGTCAACCGATGCCTCGGGTCAGCAATCATCCATATTTCATTCCAATCAAACAAGAAAAAAGCAGCGTCTAACCGTTCATGGGTAATCAATACATATTGATCACAGATTAAGGTGCCGATTAGGCCCAAATACAATAATCCAAAGAGTATGTTTCGCAGTGTACCGTGCCATGCCGGCGGACTCAGATGCAACAAGGTAGCGCTACCGACTGCAATACTACCTAAACCAAATAGTAGGTAAGCCAAAGAAATAAAAATCGCTAAGAACCAGGCATTTGGCGAAAATTGAAAAAGAAAGGTGAGTTGCAGAACAAAAAAGCACGCGAGAAAGCACGATAATAAAGGGACTAAGGATTGAAAACTTGCGAGCCAGCGTTGCATGGTCAAAGTTAATCAATCATTAAGGAATCTTAATTAAATTGATTAATTCAATACGGAAATGATGTGTTCACTCAGCCCAAATTCAAAGGAAGTTCCAAGGATCAACTCGCCATCAGTTTCTCCACTCAGTGTGCCAGAGGTAGCGCGAATGGTTAATGAGGTAGTTTCGTGGTAATGAATTTCTGGATGCACAATTCGTTTTCCTCGTATTAATTTGGGTAGGTGCCATAAGTAATCCCAAAGTGAAACACGGCCAAGTAACACGGCTTGAAAATGCGCACTTCTTGGGTGTTTACCCGGTGCAATGGTAAGTCCATTGCCAAATACCGCTCCGTTACAAAGTGCAATCATAAAAAAGGGTTGGGTTTGCGTTTTTCCATTGAAGCTGAGTTCAAGTTCCTGCGCCTTATAATGGGTGAATGTTTTCAGAATGGCTAAAAAGTAGGAGGCGCTTGGTCCAAACCGTTGCCGGTATGCATTGAGTGAAGCTACTACTGCGCCGCCAAACCCAAGGTCGGCAATGTTGATAAAGAAACGCAGCGCACCTTCTGTTTTAAGGTAAGGAATGGTTACTGGCGTTCCTGGTCGACCAAACACTTCCAGGGGCTGAATTAAATCGATTGGGGCGAAATTTCTACAGAAATCATTGCCGGTACCACCCGGAAGGATAAGCAGTTTGGGGTGTTTCCCTGGTATGGAACACAGTCCGTTGATTACTTCATTCAGTAAGCCATCTCCGCCATGAACTATCACTACATCGGCACTGCTTTTCGCTTCCTTGGCCAACTCGATTGCATGACCTCCTGATGTTGTATAGGTAAAAGTACAGACAAAACCGGGCATCTTTTGGCAACGGGAAATAAACTCGCGATGGATCCGCTTAAGTTTTCGTTGACCGTGGAGTATGAAACTGATTTTCATCGGATAAAGGTAATGGAATCGTTGGAATCATTACTTAATCACATAGTTGCACAAGTGAGAGGTGATTTGATAGAATTCAGGAAATATATATTTTTGCTAAACACGGGATGTAGCGCAGTCCGGTAGCGTACACGTCTGGGGGGCGTGTGGTCGCAGGTTCAAATCCTGTCATCCCGACCAAACCCACCTTACCCTCTGCTTTGCAGGGGGTTTTATTTTGAAACGCGACGTTAAAAGAGGCGCTTTTAAAAGGTGCGGTGCAAAAGAAAACCGAAGGCTGAGGCCTGGGTAGGGTGGGTTTGAAGTCTACCCCCTAAGGTTCTCTCTGACGGAGGAGGAGAAATCCTTTAATTAGACGTTCGGATGTTTAGACATTAGGACTGTTAGACGAGAAATCCTGCGAAAGCGCGCTTTTAAAAGGTGCGGTGCAAAAGAAAACCGAAGGCTGAGGCCTGGGTAGGGTGGGTTTGAAGCCTACCCCCTAAGGTTCTCTCTGACGGAGGAGGAGAAATCCTTTAATTAGACGTTCGAATGTTTAGACATTAGGAAATTTAGAGGAGAAAAACTGCTTTATAATATTTGGAAGCCTTCATTATTGAAATGATTTCTTTAAATTAAGAAAATCGAACCGGGATTTCTCCAAGCAAGCATTGCTAAAAGATAAAGGACTAAGGGTGTTTTGTTAACTTTTCAATTCGACTTATTTCTCTAGGTGATCTGGTGCTGCATTGACATACCCCATCTTCTAATCCTAAGCCCCAAGGCTCAAGATCGATGTACCGTTGTTTATATAATTTTAGATAAAATTCATTGAGACACAACGGAATACCAGTACCATAATTTTCCTCTTCTTCCTCCGATGGAAAGTATAGTTCTACTTGGGCCTTTTTGTATGCGTCGAATACTTGCTGCGATACCGTTAAATTTCTTAAGAACCGTTCTTTGTGTTCGATTGATGTCCATTCGGTTAGGCTATAAATTCGTTTGATTTTCGCGAGCCTACCGTACATCTTTTTTTTCCAATATTGACAAGAATCATAAGATTCAATATTTAAAGATGTTTGATCTACAGCTTCTGGATATTTTGATGTTTCAATTGGCCCATCTACCGTTTCTGGTTCGGAGGACTTTTTGTTTTCACAACTTGAAAGGATCAAACAAAGGCAAAGAATCAACGTGGTTAGTCTCGTGTTTATTAGCATAATACAAATTCATGAGGTTTAAAGATAGTTTGTTTTTTGTGTTTTAATAGTTTTATTGAACTTCTTCTTCTTCTTCTCCTTGGGTCAAATAAGTCTCTAAAGGGCTTACCGCTCTAAAGTCTTTTTTTATCTACTAAAGACTTGGTGTAACAATGTAAATAATGTTCATTCTACGGTTATGAAACTCTTTTTCTTTTTTCTGTGTGCAGTATCTTTAACTGCCTATGCGCAACGCGAATTTATACAAATTGACACCTTATCTTGGTCGATAAAAAACCTGGATGTTACCACCTTCCGTAACGGTGATGAAATTCGTAACGCAAAAACCCGTGAAGAATGGATTGAATGCCTCACCAGTGGGATTCCAGCGTATTGTGATTATCGAAATGACACCACGCTGGGAAGAATGTATGGCCGTATATATAATTGGTTTGCAATCGCCGATCCCAGAGGCTTGGCCCCGAAAGGCGCCCGGGTGGCCAATAACCGGGATTGGAGTTCCCTTTATATTTACACGAATGAGGGCGTGTATAATTGGGCCAATATGGGTTTGGTTGGTCAGCGCTTACGCAGCAAGGAAGGGTGGAAGAATTCGTCAACTGGTGAGAACTATTTTGATTTCAATTTACTGCCCGGCGGCTACCGCAATGAAAACGGTGAATTTGTTGGCTTGGGTACAGAAACCGCCCTGTGGGTCAGAGATACCATGTCCTACGGGGTCGTTTCACAGGGTAATGCACTCATGTCGCCGTTCGCCATTGTGAACGGAACCAAGGCAGACGTGTTGTTTACCAACGACGGGAAGAAATCAGGGTGCTATGTCAGGCTCGTTATTGGTAATGAGTTTGGTTTGAGTTCAAAACTTCCTCCACGAAATGATGAGGATTTTATCAATGGCTTTGATCCCGATGCAGTAGAAGAAGAAATAGAATCAGAGATTCCCTCGTCGCCGAAAAAAAGAAGGGGGAAACATTAGATGTACTTTTTTTGATATACCTTTGGTTAAACAACCTTACACGATGCGAACCATTACCGTTTATACCTTATTTTTCCTTGCCTTAACAGCCTGCACAAACGACAATTCCACTACGACTGAACCTAAAAAACCGGCAGAACTCAAGGCGGATACCACGGAAGTAGCTCAACCAACGGTGCTTCCCAGTGGCTTGCGCTTAAAACCCTTTAAATTTTCCGATGAAAACTGTGAGTTGGCTTCAACTGAAGACTTCGAGCTTGATGAAGGATGGTGTAATAGGAGAGAGGTTTCCGGATTAAGTGTTTCATTGAACAATAGTTCGGTTGCTCAAAAGATTAATGCCTTAATCTGTAAAGAAATAACAGGAAAAGTAGGCAACATGCAAACTATTAAGCGATTCGTATCGGATATCAAAACCTTAAGTAATACGGATGGCGAAATGGAATATATTCAAGATGAATATAGCTGTGCGCTTATCGATTCTTCAAACACGTATATGAGTATGGGGGTGTCCTTGTATTTTTATGCGATGGGCGCAGCCCATGGACAACCCGCCTTTCAAGTTCTTAATGTGGATTTGATTACGGGGAATAAAATCTCCTTGGCTGATTTGTTTGTGAATAATTATCGTCCGAGCCTCAAAGCCCTTGCAAAACGAAAGTTTTTAGAACAAAATGGCAATGGCGATTGGTGGTTTGTAACTGGAGAGCAAGTGTTTGATCTTCCTGAAACCTTTGCGATTTCAAGAAAAGGAATCACCTTCACATACCAACCGTATGAGGTAGGTCCATATGCTGCAGGGGCACCTGAGGTATTTCTAAGTAAAAAGGAATTGGCGAAGTGGCTTAAAGAAAATCCTTATTTGATTCCTTAATAACTGCTCGTTGCGCCTCCAATACTTTCAATAGGGTGCCATGTAGTCTTTACTTCTTGTAAATCTGTAATGCGCTGAAGCCCTTGATCTGTGCTGTTGCTATACGTAATATGGCGTTTTAAATTCTCTACACAAGCCAAAGCCAGCGGTTTATTCAGCTCCTCTAAGGATTCAGTTACTAAGGCATTTACATCCATGTGCGCTGCCATGGCCGGTGCTAATTCTGCTACCTTACCCGTTAGAATATTAACCACCCCACCCGGAACATCTGATGAATGAATTACTTCTGCAAACGTTACCGCACACAAAGGGAGTGTTTCAGACGCTGTAACAATCACCGTATTTCCACCACAAATTACCGGAGCTATAACCTTAACTAGGCCAATCAGTGAGGATTGTTGAGGAGCAATAATTCCGATTACACCCATGGGTTCAAGGGCGGAAAAATTAAAATGCGACGAACTCACTGGATTAACACTGCTGCCAATCTGCTGGTATTTATCGGCCCAACCGGCATAATACACCAAACAATCTACGGCCTGCTCCACCTCTTTCTCCGCGTTTGCTTTACTTGCGCCCTGCTTAATAAGTTCCTCAATAAATTGAGCCTTTCTGCCATCTAACATCTCGGCAATCCGGTATAAAATCTGTCCTCGATTAAAGGCTGTTTTTTCAGCCCAACCACCAAATGCTTTACGTGCTGCAACCACTGCGTTTCTCACATCCTTTCTTGAGGATAAACACACATTAGCCAAGATATTGCCTTTTTTGTCTTGAATTGGATAATATCTACCAGATTCTGTCCTTGGAAAGGACCCACCAATATAGATTTTATATGTTTTCAAAATTTCCATGTCTTTTAAATTTTATTCAATTGGAAACCAGCGGAATCCATCGCTTGTTATCGTGTTATTTTAAGTAGGCACTCAGTCCGTGTAACCCACCTTCTCTTCCAAATCCACTTTCCTTATAACCTCCAAATGGAGAAACCGGATCAAACTTGTTGTATGTATTTGCCCACACAACGCCTGCACGTAATTTGGTGGTGAGATTAAAGATTCTAGAACCTTTGTCAGTCCATACACCGGCTGCCAACCCATACGGTGTGTTATTCGCTTTTTGAATTACTTCGTCAATGGTTCTGAAGGTTTGAATAGTCAATACCGGCCCGAATATTTCTTCTTGGGTGATCACATGAGATTGCGAAACACCGGTAAATAAGGTGGGTTTGCAAAAGAATCCTTTGCTTGGAATCGAACAATCACTTTGAAAAATTTCTGCACCTTCAGCTTTACCGATTGCAATGTATTTATTAATGGTTTCCAATTGTTTTTTCGAATTTATCGCCCCAATATCTGTGTTTTTATCCAGTGGATCGCCTACATACAGGCTTTCCATTCGAGTTTTTAGTTTTCTAATAACAAGATCCGCGACATTTTCTTGCACAAATAACCGTGATCCGGCACAGCAAACATGCCCTTGATTAAAAAAGATCCCATTAATAATGCCTTCAACGGCTTGGTCAATTGGAGCATCATCGAAGATGATATTAGCAGATTTACCACCCAATTCAAGGGTTGTTTTTTTATGTGTACCTGCCACAGCTCGTTGAATCATTTTCCCCACGTTAGTTGATCCAGTAAACGCAATTTTATCGATGTCTGGGTGATTTACAATAGCCGCTCCCGTATCTCCATATCCCGTAACAATGTTTACAACCCCTGCAGGAAGCCCTGAATCTTTAATAATTTCCGCTAATTTAAGCGCTGTTAGCGAGGTGGTTTCGGCAGGTTTTAGTACTACGGTATTCCCTGCTGCCAATGCCGGTGCAATTTTCCAAGCCGCCATAAGCAACGGAAAGTTCCATGGGATAATTTGACCAGCTACGCCAAGGGCTTCTGGTTTTTTATGTGTTACGGCATATTCCAATTTATCGGCCCATCCGGCGTAGTAGAAAAAGTGATTGCAAGCCAAGGGCACATCAACATCACGCGATTCACGGATTGGTTTTCCGCTGTCTAAGGATTCAATCACGGCGAACTCGCGAGCACGCTCTTGCATCATTCGCGCAATGCGGTAGATATATTTTCCACGTTCCGCCCCGGTCATCTTGGACCAAACGTCAGTATATGCTTTCCTAGCTGCTTTAACTGCTTTATCAACGTCTGCGTCGTTTGCCCAAGCAATTTCTGCCAACACCTCTTCCGTTGCCGGGTTGACTGTGGGAAAATATTTCTTTGAAGAGGGGGTTACCCATTCGTTATTGATGAATAACTGGTATTTTTTTTCTAATCGGATATGCGATGTGCTCTCTGGAGATGCTGCATAATTCCACTCGGTTGAAGGAGTAGCGGTATTTTTTTTAGCCATAAGTTAGTCGATTGAAAAATAATCTGGGGATTGGTACAATCCACTTTCTGTTTTCATAAGTTGCATAAGTACATCGTTTGCAAGGCTACTAGCCCCAAACCTGAACCATTCATTCGTAAGCCATTGATTTCCTAACACTTCTTTCACCATTACTAAATTGTGCAACGCGAGTTTAGCAGTAGAAATTCCTCCTGCTGGTTTCATTCCAATCATGATACCGGTTTGATCATAATAGTCCTTTATTGCCATTAACATGGTATAGGTTACCTGCATTGTAGCGGCGGGTTGGATTTTACCAGTGGATGTTTTAATGAAATCTGCTCCCGCATGAATGGCAATATCACTGGCCATCCGAACATGATCAAGCGTGCATAATTCTCCGGTTTCCAAAATTACCTTAAGTCTTGCCTTGCCACAGGCCTCTTTAATTGCCGCAATTTCATCAAATACAAAACTGTATTCTCCCTCAAGAAACTTGCCTCGAGAAATAACCATATCGATTTCATCGGCCCCTTGATCTACCGCGAATTTGGTATCGGCCAATTTAATCTCGCGTGTTGATTGTCCAGAAGGAAATGCGGTGGATACTGAAGCGATTTTTACCGAAGAATTTCCGAGTGCTTTTTTAGCTACTGCGACCATAGAAGGATATACACAGACCGCTGCAACAGTAGGAAGGCCAGGAAGGGCATCATGTAAATGTTGTGCCTTATAACACATTTGTTGCACTTTTCCAGGCGTATCTTTTCCTTCAAGGGTGGTTAGATCAATCATGTTGAGCACCATGTGAAGCCCTTGCCGCTTCGCTTCGTTTTTTATGCTCCTAGCTTGAAATCGAGCAACACGCTCTTCTACGCCAACTTTGTCAACGCGTGTATTGGAGAGCACTTTAGATGGATTGTAGGTTTTTTTCACTGCGCAATTTTGTGATTCATTCAAAGTTACGCAAACAAATTGAAAAAGTTATGTTTACTATGCCTCGTCGTCGTCGTCTCCGCCGTCATCATCTGGCTTGTCATAATCATCGTCTGCATCATCGTCGCCGTCCACGTCGTCGTCGTCGTTGATGTCTGGAACTTTATCGAAGTCATCATCGAAGTCATCCTCGTCATCATCAGTCACCGGCTTAGCCTTTGGTGCAACCTTATTGATTTTAACAAGATAAATGACCTCATCCGTTTCCCAAATGAGCGCATCGAGAATCTCTCCAGTTGGAGTTTTAAGCGATGACAAATGATTAATGTACCCGTCAGGGAAATCTTTTAAGATTTGCTTTTTTTGATCAAGCGTCAGTTTATCGTAACTAATGATGGACCTTCTTTTGGACATAGTATTTGCGTTATTCAACGGGCAAAATTAATTTTTTTGATATACCGCGAAACATTTTTTAGCAGTTTATAAAAAAAAAATTTTCAAAGGCACCGAAATATACCCATTTATCGCATTTCCATTACATTTGTCTAATGGCCAAAACTAAATCCGCTTTTTTTTGTCAATCCTGTGGTTACGAGGCTCCTAAATGGTTAGGGAAGTGCCCGTCTTGTAATGAATGGAATACTTTTGTTGAAGAAAGGGTTATAGTTTCAAAAAATAATCCGCAACCCTTCTCGCGTCAAAAAAGTGAGCACAATCCGATACGATTACAAGATATTGAGCAAACGGATACCACACGCACCGCATTAAAGGACCTTGAGTTGAACCGTGTTTTAGGTGGGGGATTGGTAAAAGGAGAAATTATTTTAATTGGTGGCGACCCTGGAATTGGGAAGTCAACCCTGTTGCTTCAAATGGCAGTTAAGGAACAGCTAACGGTGTTGTATGTTTCCGGTGAAGAAAGTGAACAGCAAATAAAAATGCGGGCAGAACGCATCGGTATCGAAAATCCGAATTGCCACTTATTGATTGAAACGGATGTGAGTCAAATAATTTCACATGCTGAAAAATCACTTCCCGAAATTTTAATTATAGATTCGATTCAAACCTTGTTCACTCCCCACATTGAAAGTGCTCCAGGTAGTGTGAGTCAAGTACGAGAATGTACCGCCCTGCTATTGCGTTTTGCTAAAGAAATGGATGTTCCAGTATTTTTAATTGGTCACATCACCAAAGAAGGTACGATTGCGGGACCTAAAGTTTTGGAACATATGGTGGATGCTGTGTTGCAATTTGAAGGGGATAGAAATCACTTTTATCGCTTACTTCGGACGGTAAAAAATCGCTTTGGGTCAACCAATGAATTAGGAATCTATGAAATGCAGGGAAGCGGACTGCGAATGGTTGAAAACCCTTCCGAAATTTTAATCACAAATACTGATGGTAGCCTAAGCGGCTCGTGTATTTCAACCACCATTGAAGGCCTACGTCCCTTGCAGGTTGAGGTTCAGGCGCTTGTAAGTACTGCCGCGTATGGAACACCACAGCGTTCATCTAATGGTTATGATGCTAAACGTTTAAATATGCTATTAGCCGTTTTAGAAAAGCGTTGTTCATTCCGTTTGGCGTCAAAGGATGTATTCTTAAACATTGCAGGAGGGATCAAGGTAGATGACCCCGCAGTGGATTTAGCGGTGATCATTGCGGTATTATCGTCAAATGCAGATATTCCTGTTTCTCGCTCTTATACTTTTGCGGCTGAGGTTGGTTTGTCTGGTGAAATTCGTCCAGTAAATCGAATTGAAACGCGAATTTCAGAAGCCCAAAAATTAGGATATACACATATTTTTATTTCATCCTACAACAAAGGCGTGAAGCCTAAAGATTATCAAATTGAGGTGATTCAAGCCAAGAAAATTGAGGACATTGTTAAATCCGTGTTTGGCTAATGGATAAGGTAGAGTTTATTTCAGCACAACACGTTAAGATCGAGTTCGAAATGGCATCGGTCTTACAACGCGGCTTAGCTTATGTGCTCGATACAGCCATTGGATATGTTTATCTGATTATTGTGATGCTTTCATTGATTGATAGCGTTCGTGTGGCTTATTCTGACATGGATGTATTGGTTGGTTTATTTATTCTTCTTGTAAACCTGCCCATTGTACTCTATAAACCCGTGATGGAATATTTTTTTAATGGGCAAACCCTTGGTAAAATGGCTATGGGAATTCGAATGGTTCGTGTGAATGGCGATCGAATGACCATTCGTGATATTTTTGTTCGATGGGTAATGCGGGGAGAGTTCTTCTGGATATCTTTGGTTTCGAATCCAGCATTTATTGGATTAATTCCTTTTATCTCCGCAATCGATTTATTGGTAGCTTCTATGACGCCCTTAAGACAACGCGTTGGCGACATGATGGTCTCCGTTATTGCCATTCGCACCAAACCCAATCGAACGTTTACGCTTAAGGAAGTGCTCAGTAGACAAACGGAAGTGGAATATGTTCCTACCTATGAAAAGTGCATTACCTTTACGGATGAGGATATGATGTACTTGAAGAAGGTTATTGAACAGTATAAAAAATTCAAAGAACCTGAAGTGAAGGAATTACTTGACCAGGTTACCTTGAAAACTCAACAACGCCTTGAAATCGATGAACCGATTACGGATCAAATTAAATTTCTAGAGACAGTACTCAAAGATTATGTACAATTAACCCGATGAATCCTTCACAACTCTGTATTGTTCCAACACCGATTGGAAATTTAGAAGACATTACGCTTCGAGCCATTCGTGTGCTAAAAGAGTGCGATCTTATCATTGCAGAAGATACCCGGGTTACACGAAATTTATTGAATCACCTGGGCATTCAAAAGAAAGTAATTTCATTTCACACCAATAATGAGCATGCACAGTTAAATGAAATGATTCGGATTATTCAACAGTCAACCCTTGTAGCCTTGGTTTCAGATGCTGGTACGCCTGGAATTTCTGATCCGGGATTTCTTTTAATCCGAGCCTGTGTGGAACAGGGAATTCCTTTAGAATGTCTTCCCGGACCAACCGCTTTTGTTCCAGCTTTAGTGTCTTCTGGTTTACCCTGTGATCGCTTTTACTTCGAAGGATTTTTACCCCATAAAAAAGGACGTCAAACGCGTTTAGAATATATTGCATCCATGGACTGTACGGTGGTTTTGTACGAATCACCCTATCGCTTAATTAAAACGCTAGAACAGTTAGCCACTCATGTTGGAGGGGATCGTAAGATTTGTGTCTCTAAAGAAATTTCAAAAATGTTTGAATTCCACTTTCGGGGCACAGTGAATCAAGCCCTTGAACATTTTAATTCAGTAGCGATTAAAGGTGAGTTTGTATTGATCATCTCTAAAGATTCACACGCAGTAAATGCCACAGATAATGCTTAATTTTACCTATGTTTTTTAAGGATATTGTTGGGCAAAAAGAACGAATTGCTGATTTATTAGGAGAGGCTAAATCTGGTAAGGTTGCACATGGACAGTTATTTATCGGGAATGAGGGCTATGGAACCCTGCCCTTGGCACTTGCATTTAGTCGGTATTTGCTTTGTGAAAATCCGAACGATCAGGACGCCTGCGGTCAATGCAGTTCCTGTCTTCAGGTAAATGAATTACAGCATCCCGATTTACATTTTGTTTTTCCAGTAGTACAATCTCTTACTAAAACCTCCGATAACTTATACCCTAAATGGCGGGAATTTGTATTGTCATCTCCCTATTTCTCATTATTTGATTGGGTGAAATATATGGATGACAAAGAACGTCAGCCAATTATTGGTAGTGAGGAGAGTAAAGAAATTGTTAGGAAAATTAGTTTAAAATCGTTTCAGGGCGGGTATAAAGTAATGATCATATTTGCTGCGGATGAAATGAATATTCAAGCTTCAAATAAAATCTTGAAAATTCTTGAAGAGCCGCCCCTTCAAACCGTGTTTATTCTGCTTTCAAGTAAGCCTCAAGCGATCTTACCTACGATACGCTCAAGAACTCAGGCTTTGCAAGTGACTCGACTAAATTCTTTTGAGATATCAACGTATTTACAAAAGGAGCGTCAAATGGAGGCATCGATTGCTGATGGCTTGGCTTCCTTTGCCGATGGGGATTTATGTGCCGCAATCGAATTATTGAACGAGGGTGAAACCACGGCCTTGTATCGAGATTTATTTATAAAAATGATGCGTAGCAGTTACAAAAAGGATGTGATACAAATGATGGATTGGGCGGATGAGGTTTCTTCCCTCACCAAAGAACGTCAAAAAGTATTTATTCTATACGCCTTGCATATGCTCCGTCAAAGTTTAATGCTTAATTACCTGGGGCCAGACCATGTAAGATTAACTGCTGAGGAATTTAATTTCATTGATAAATTTTCGCCCTACATCACCGGAAACAATATTCGCTTGTTTATCGATGACCTTGACGCTGCGCATTATCACATAGAACGCAACGCCAATACGAAAATCCTTTTTACTCAAATGAGTTTTCAGTCGATGAGGTTCATTCATCGCGCTTAATTGTTTATTTTTACCAAAAAAAAGAAATGGGCTGCGCATCATGTGGATCAGGAGGAACCCCTAATGGGTGTAAGAATAACGGGCTGTGTAGCAGTGGTGGTTGTGACAAATTAGAAGTATACGACTGGCTTAGCAATGTCGCCCTTCCTGAAAATCAAAAACCTTATGAAATTGTAGAGGTGCGTTTTAAGAACGCGCGTAAAGGATTTTATAGAAACGTAAATGGCTTGGGACTTCAAGCCGGGGACGTTGTGGTTGTTGAGGCTTCTTCGGGTTACGACATCGGAGTTATTTCGGTGGTTGGAGAATTAGCACGTATACAAGTTAAGCGAAAAGCCCCAACGTTTAAACACGTGGAAGCTCGTAAAATCATGCATGTGGCCACTCAAGCCGAAATTGACCTTTGGATAAAAGGGCGTTCGCTAGAGAAAGACATCATGCATAAATCGCGGACTCTTGCTATGAATTTGAAATTAGAAATGAAGATTTCAGATGTCGAGTACCAAGCCGATTTATCGAAAGCGACATTTTATTATACCGCAGAAGGTCGTGTTGATTTCCGACAACTTATCAAAGATATGGCCGATGCATTCAAGGTAAGAATTGAAATGCGTCAAATTGGTTCTCGTCAAGAATCGGCCCGATTGGGTGGTATAGGTTCATGCGGTAGAGAATTGTGCTGCTCAACATGGTTGTCTGATTTTAGATCCGTTTCAACGGCAGCTGCACGGTACCAACAATTGTCATTGAATCCACAGAAATTGGCAGGACAGTGCGGTAAATTAAAGTGTTGCTTGAATTATGAGTTAGACATGTATACCGAGGCAATGAAAGCCTTGCCCAGAGCTGACATAAAGTTAAAAACTGAGAAAGGGGATGCCTATCATGTGAAAACCGATGTGTTTAAACACTTGATGTGGTACGCCTATCCGGGTGAGGGCGC
>JACCDP010576118.1_pt1 | contig 41492 bp, 48 predicted proteins | sample 7445841 | NCBI WGS metagenome assembly JACCDP01 (sample SAMN15323441, study PRJNA562643) | freshwater metagenome | isolation source: river surface water | place: USA:Blue River Watershed | collected 2017-08-17 | reverse complement strand
TTTAAAACCAAAAGAACAGTTGCGTATATCAATATATGACTTTGCATCCTCCCAGAAATCAGTCTGTGACTCTGTTTTATTTATGATTTTCTTTTTTACCATTTATGCCCACATCTGCGACATTGATATGTCATAAAGTCGCTCCAATCTAGACAACCTCCTGTGGGATGTCTTTTTGTATAAACTAAGTCTCTCAAGATTTCATCTTCGTAAATAATATCTTCACCCTGATATTTGTGACATTTAGGACAAAGGCATTTTTCAGATTTCACATTTTCCATTGATGACCACACCTAAAACATTTATGTGTAGGATTTTCTTTTCCTATAATACATCCGCCAAGCTCAACTTCTTTCTTAAACCAAGACTGAAGCGTTTCATCTGTAGGGTATCCATAAAGAATATTTACGCCTTCATTAGCATTACATTCTGGGCAGAGGTATTTTTTATTATTAATCAAGCTTTGGGCTTCCTATTTTTTAAACAAATCTTGCACCCTTTTTAAGGTTATGTTTTGCGCATAAGAGCTGAATATTTGAGATAACTTTTGATGAGCCTCCTTTGGAATAAGGGAGAATATGATCAAAATGAAGATTTTCAGTTGAGCCACATTGCCTGCATTTACCTTGGTCTCTCTCGTAAACTTCTCTCTGAACCTCGCCTGGTATCATTCTGTCGTGCTGAAGATCATGAAAAACTTCCGTCGTTTCTTCTTTTATATCTTCAAAATTAGGCTTGAGTAGGAATTTAAATACAGTTCTTTTTCCGTCATTTACCTTATATCCATCGATTAAGTCATAAAAACCCATATCGACCCAGACACCATCCCTTAGCTTTCTATAGACTTTAATCTTTGCTGGCTCTCTTTTGCCACTTTTGAAGTTATCGGCAGCTTGAAAAAACTTTCCATTTTCAGTTAATACTCCATTTTGATTCGCCATTGGCTGATCAACTTCTTTTTTGTTGTATTCAGTACTTTTTCTTGCATCATGTCCTTCGTACTCAATAATTCCATCCTCAAGGAGCTTATCTACATATGGGGCATTTTTAAGGGTAGACATTAAAACAATAGAGTAAAACTTCTTGATATTAAAATTCATACCTTTTTGAACTTGAACACCTTCGTTAGTAGCCAGTTGCAAGTAGGAGATAATTTTCATAAAGTTTTTTTAAATTCAATGAGTTATAAATAATTTGTATGAATTTGCTCTTGTGAGGTTTTAAAAAACGCAAACTATAGTTTATTATGAACTTAACTATATCCTTTTTGCTAATATGGGAAAATTAAACTTCTAAAAAGAGACAGCAAAGATGATCTAAGTAATCTGCAATGACAAGCAGCTCAAGAATCTAAAAAGAAGGATTAACAAGAATAGATTATGTTTGAAACATTAAAAAATCTTTTGAATAAAAGAAGAGGCCTTGGAGGTCAGCATATTTCAGGTGCTTCTTACGATTTTGTATTGCTTGATCCAAAACATGTAAGCAATCAATTTAACATTAAAGAGTTAGCGGTTCAGAACGGACAAAATGAATTGCCGAAAAGTGGAAACTCTTCTCGAGACCCAATTGAAGATGAGATTTCTTCTCATTTCAATGCTCTTGAGATTGATCAAGGCAATAATATGTCGTCTAGAATTGATAGCTATCAAAGGTCACTAAAATCTTTATCTGCCGATTTAGATTTAGTATCACTTGAAGCTGAAAGAGTAATGATTCTGAGTGAAGCAAAAGCCGCAGTAGAAACTTCATCTAATGACTTATACGCTTTGGATAGGAATTTTAAAGCTGCAGATAGCGAGTTAAAAGACTTTATTAAGAATAATAAATTAGAAAGAAAAGCCCCTCAAAATCAATCAAACAGCGTTTTAAAAGTGGGCATATTATGTGTTATGTTTTTAGTTGAATCTATAATTAATACTACTTTTTTTGCTGGGGCATCTGATAGCGGGATATTGGGAGGGTTTAGTTATGCAGTATTAATATCTTCATTAAATCTTGTCTTGCCTTTTTTTATTGCATGGAAAGTGATCCCTTACAAAAACTCAATACATTTAAATGAAAAGTATATTGGATGGATTGGTGTTTTTAGTTTAGTCGCCATATTAATTATTATCAATTTAGCAGGTGGTCACATCAGAGAGGTTATGCAAAATCCATCAATATCTGGAAATTTTGAAGTTATAGCACTCCAAAATTTCAAAGATAACCCGTTTTTATTTGGAAGTATATTCACATATTATTTCTCAGTACTAGGTCTAATTTTTGCTGCTTTTGCTTTTTTTGATGGCTACAAATTTGATGACCCGTACCCAAATTTTGGAATGTTTTGGAGAGCTGCAGATAAAATAACTGCAAGAATGCAGAAGCATTATGCAAGAAGTGTGAGCGATACAAATTACCTGTTCAATGAATTTAATAATGAGCTACAAAAGAAATTAAAGTCAATTGATAGCAGAAAGCAATTATTTAGTTCAAATCAAAATAATATAAACACTTTAAAAGCTAAATTTGACTCTTTTCAGAAACAACTTGCCAGCGTATATAAGGCGGTTATATCTGAATATCGAATGCTAAATATTAAAAATAGAAAGACTTTGCCGCCTGCGTATTTTAAACAGCCAGTAAAATATCAGATTACATACCATTTAGAAAATATGCCTGATACACAATTCTATAATGAAATAGATTCTATCCTTAAAGAAGCTCATAGAGAGATTCCTAAAATGATCTCGAAGATGGAAGCTGAGCATCAAAAATTAATAAAGAAAATTCCTAAATTAGTAGATTTAGCAGAGATTTAGTAGAGGAGCTATATGAATAGGCTAGAAAATAGAAGAAATGAAGACTCTGGTATTGGCGGTACAGCAATAGGCATTTTATTGATGGCGTTTGTAGTTATTTTTTTTGCGGGTGCTTTTTATTATTACCTTACAAATCATAAAGAAGTTGACGTTATAGGCCGTCCTAAAAAAGAAGACATACCAGAAAGATGGGTTGTTATAGTTGATACAACTTCAAAATTTGAAGGAAATCAAGCAAAAGCCCTTGAAAATTTTGTAACTCAAATTACTTCTGTAGCTCCAAAATATACTCGAATTAAAATTTATGATTTATCTGAAAATATAATTAAAGGTGAGGCTTTAGCAAGCGTTTGCAGTCCTGGCGACCCAGCTAATATTGATAAGTGGACAGAAGGGCAAAGAAAAGCTAAAAAGCGATTTGAGAACGACTTTAAAGGAAAAATTGACCAGGTTATTGCAAAAATTAGTAAAACAGGCGGTAGTTCATCTTCTCCTATTATGGAATCCATTCAATCTGTTGCATTATTAGAATTTGGTGATATCAATTGGAATGGTAAAAGAAAGTTATTTATTATTTCGGATTTCCTTCAATTTTCTAAAATGCCTGAATTAGATTTTTATCGCAACAACAAGCCAGATTTTGAAGTGCTTTCTAAACAAGGCGTTATTATTCCTAATTTATCTCAATTAAGTGGAGTGGAGGTTTATCCTATGATGATCCCTACTTTACAAAATCAGGATGCTTCTTTTGAAGTATTTTGGAAAAAGTATTTTGTTAGCAGTAATGCTGCAGCTAGTGCTTTCTGCTACTTCGGGGCTACTTGCGTTTTAAAGTAAACTAAAAGGCGACATAAATTGAAAAAAATACAATTCAATAATTCGAACATCAAACTAATTTCTGATTTTCCAGACCAAGTTTTTTTTGGCGCTACATTTATTCTTGGCTCACTTGTTATAACTGGACTGAAATCATGGGACTCTTCAAGCCACTTATTTTCCATTTTTGGGATGGTAACTGCGATTTTATTGATTGTTATATATGCTTTTGTATCCAGAACAATTCATACATTTAGATTGAGCGCAGAAAGAGTTGGCGACAATTGCTATTACCTCGGATTCTTATTTACACTTGTCTCGTTATCTAATGCTTTATATGCTTTTGGTTACGACGAAAATGTTATCAATGATGTTATTTCTAACTTTGGTATTGCTCTGGGATCAACTATTACAGGAATGTTAATTCGCGTCATGTTTAATCAAATGAAGATTGAACCAGAACAAATTAGCGAAAGAATAAGAGAGAATCTATCTGATACAGGACAAAAATTAGCTGGAGAAATTGAGAATGTTATTGGGGAAATGAACTCGCTTTCCGCAACTTTGAAAAACTCTATGCAAGATGCTTTACAAAGTACAGATGATTTACTTAAGGATTCTAAGAAAAAACATACGAGTTTAATTGACTCTATCGATAAGCTTACAGAGGATGTTATAAGTAGAAACGAAAGAAGTGCTTCAGCAATTAACGATTCAATTGAAAGAATAACTGGTACATCATCATTCGAAGCGCCAAGTCAATCTATAAAAAAATCTTTAGAAAAGTTTGTTGTAAATATCAATGATGCTAATGAGAAGATGGAAAAGCTATCAAATGTCTTAGATGTTGCTGTTCGTGCTAATAAAACATCAAATACTGGATTACTTATATCTCTTATTACCTCTAAACTTCGAGGTAAGTAGTGGCTTCAGAAGACCAACAATATAGAAGAGGTTCAATTTTTGGATTCACAGTTGCAGAAGTAATCCTTCTCCTTCTTTTTTGCCTTCTCATGGCATTAGCGCATCGCTTAATTAAAATTCAAAAAAAATATGAAGTTGATAAAAAAACTTTTGAAGCTATTAATCAAGAATTCCTAGCAAAAATTTCTAATAACGATGAAATTCTCATTGTTAAAGAAAAATTTGTAAAATTTGTTGAGGATGAAGAAAGTAAAATTAAAAAAGAACATTTGAAATACGATGAACTTAAAAGAATTATTCTTTTAGCTGGCGATGATTTTTATAAAGATAAAAATGACGAAGAAAAAATAAAGATTTTAAGGGAGAAGATGAGTCTAAGTAGTGCAATGTCCGAGGCTGGGTTTAAACCGGATATTGATCCTAATGAGCTTATTAAATTAGCAGCGATTAAGAAAGAGATAGATAAAGCAGGGGGCGGAAGTCCCTCGGATGCTATAAAGAAAACTCTTGATGTCTGTGAGTCAGATAGAAAGAATATTAAAAACCAAAATACCTTATTAACAACTCAGCTTAAGGAATTAGGTGTTGATGGCTTTGGCATTCAGCCATGCTGGGTTGATGATAAAGGAAATGAAATTGTTGTTTACAATATTGAAATTAATGAAAAAGGTTTAAAGCTTCAGAAAGCTTATGAAGATAATGAAGTTAAATCTAAGCCTATGTATCAGCTAATTAAATCTCATGAGTTACTTCTCAATAGCACATACGATCCAAAAGAATTTTTGGATACATTTGATAATTTAAGGCATTCGAATTTACTTAAAGCTTTTAAACAGGAATGTGAGTTTACTGCCCGAGTTGAAGATAAAATTCCAAAGTCGCTTGGTTACGCTGCAAAAGACTTGTACAAGACTAGAAATAGTCAGGTCAACCAGATTTTTGGACGCGTCAAAAAGAAAGTTAATAAAATTGTGGATCAACAAAAAGACCCCGTTGAAAATGTAAAGGCTCAGTTGTAAATAATCTGACTTCTAAAGTCTTTTTGAAGTATTTCAAAGTATTCTTTTTTCATTTGTTCCTTATCAGCAGAGCAAGTCATGCTTGGACTATCTAGAATCATTTCTCTTTTAACATATACAGTTTCTTTATTCTTTTTATATTCAGCCAAGTAAGACATTCCATTTTTTGAATAGCTAATACCCTTAGGTATTGATGTAATTTTTATATTTTCTGGAAATGTAATTTCATAATTTTCTACATAAGTCCGTGAGCCACAAACATAATCAAAATTTCTTTTTTCTAATGGCTTTTGTTTTGACATGATATATATCCTTCCTTGACTAACACCAACTGGAATTTTTATAGCGCCAGGTCCGGGAATATTTGAAATTGGATCAAGAGTAAAAGTGCTATTTTCTTCATAAGGTATGTCAAAGTTATAGGGATCTGTTGTATAGAGTTCACCAACCCCTGTTTCGCCGAATGTATCAAGTATTTCTTTTACAATAACTTGTTTTTCTCTGCCAATATTAGGCTTTTGATTTGCTCTATAACCTGCTTCAGTTGGACCTGTGACTTTAGTATGACTTGTGCCATATATATAACCATCATCTTGAACCTGCATTTTGATATTTGATGTCACAATATTTTCACTAGCAACCATAGTAGGAGTTCTACTTACTTTTTTAAGAGCAGCGAGAACTACAGGCTTGTCTCTCACCCCAAAAGGAATCGATCCGAATGGTGTTGATTTTGAAGTTGAGTCCAAATACATATCAAATTGCGGAATGTAACTTATTGCATGGTTATGTGGTGAGATAACTGGATATTTAGGAAGGGTATAAGTATTGCCTGAATTTACTAAGACAGGACTACTCTCAATGCCTCTAGCTGCAAGAAGAGATTCTAATATAACCACATGATCTTTACAGTCCCCATAGCTATTTCTCAAAATAGATTCTGCTGAATGTGGCTCAATTCCGCCATTACCAACATAAACTGCAACATATCTGATATTTTTAACAACCCATTCATAAATAGCCTTGGCTTCAGCTTTCTTATCACCTCCGCCAGCTTGAGCAATAATCATGTCAGCCGTGCCCTGAATAATGGGGGTAGGTTTAGCTTTTGGATGCGCTATTTTTTGATACGCGTTACCTATTTCTTCGTATTTACTTAAGGTTGAAGCAATAAGATACGGAGCAAAATCGTAACCACCTACCATATCCTCTTCTGAAGGAAAAACTTGATCTTGCTTATATGAATACTTATAAATGTTCTGTTTATCAGTAGTTTTGATTAACCCTCCTACAAAGCCCTTATTGTCAAAGTTAAGCTTTAGATTTTTATCTACAATTAAATTAACTTCGAAAATATTAAATTTATAGTGGGGGGTTACAAATTCACTTAAGAAAAATTGATTCTTAAATTGTGTTTTAAAAGTTTTAAATTTAACTTTTGAGTAAATTCTAGAGCCAATTGATACATCTGGAAAAATTATGACAGTATGTTTTGTATCGGTAAAAATATCTGAACCGCCATCAATGGGATCATCCTTATACCTGATATTTTCTTTTGTGACCTTAATTTTTTTGCCGTCAGGTTTTACAATGTAAGCATCTAAAATCTCAAGACTTTGCATTCCTTTAGTATAAGAGAGGTCAGATTGATTGAAATTAACCACACCTTTTTGAGTTTCTATTAAATCTTGTTCCTCAATAATCTCTTCATAAGTGCCGTCCTTATTAACTGTGATTGTTTTAATATATTTCTCATAAGTTATTGCTGGTTCGTAGTTAGCATAAACATCAACTGATGTTGACAATAAAAATAAGAAAAAAGATAAAATTAAGGTTGAAGATTTCATTCTTTAAGTCTATTGTTAAAAAAAGAATTAAGCAAAATATTTAATAAAGGATTCTAAAATATGCCTAAAGATCAGAATATTTCTGGTGTCGGTGGTTGGTTAGGCTGGTTTATTTTTGCACTTATAGTTTTGGGACCATTAATAACTTTAGGTTCTCATCAGATCAACTTTACTCAGGCTGAACTTCAAAACCCGGCTCTGAAGCTTTTAGATTCCTGGAAAGATTTCAAAGAAATAGCTTGGTATACTATTTTCTTTTTTACTGGTCTAAATGTTTATGCGGGGTATTTGCTTCTCAATAAACATGAATACTCCTCAGTACTAACTACAAAAAAAATATTATGGATTACTGGTCCAATAGCTTCAATTTTCTTAAATGTTATTGTTATTTACCTTATTTTTGGTTCAGTGGAACCAATTGAAGCGCTTCCTCAGATTATTAAAGATACGCTAGGGTCCCTTATTTGGATTTGGTATTTAAACAAGTCGGTTAGAGTTAAAAATACTTATAGGTAGGAAATTTATGAAAATATTATTAATTCTTATTTTATTTTTAGTGGGGTGTAATGGCGACCACAAAAAAATTACAGAAGAAGATATAAAGAAATACTTTAACACACACAAAACTTCTTCTAGTGCTTTTATGCTTATTAAAAACAGTAAGGTTGGTGGAGACGCTAGTTTAGCTGTCATTTTTGGTCTAATGGATAATCAAAAAGCATGCGAAGAATTAATTGCCCCCTACAATAGAGACCCATCATTATCAATAATTGATGGGGTTTATAGATGCGAAAAGTTAAATTAATCAAACGGAGGTAATAATATGATTTATATAGTATGGTTTCTTTGTGTACTTGCAACCCCGGTAATTGCTGAAAAAAAGGGTAAGGGTTTTCTTACATCTATGCTATTCGCTATTCTTTTAGGTCCTCTAGCTCTGATCTGGTATTTAATTTGTCCAAAGGATGAAGATGCGATTGAGAGAAATATGCTTAAATCAGAAGAAGCAAAGAAATGCCCGTACTGTGCTGAGTTGATAAAACCAGAGGCGAAGGTATGCAGATTTTGTGGAAAATCTTTAAGTAGAAGAAAATAGATTTGAATTCACTATTGTTTATAGCCCTTGACTAAGCCTTTCTTTGTAATTTTTAACCTTTTTTTATTAATTTCCCCATGCTTTGGCGAAGTTAATCATCTTTACTTTTCTCCAAAGAGATCAATAGCTGCTGATTTTCCATGTAAGCCAGAAACTAGAAATGCAAAAAATTCTGCCGTATCTGTGAATGCGCTTGAGTGCCTTGTAAGCGATGAAAATAATCTCTGTAGATTTATTATTACGGATTCAAATATGGATATGGATATGTATTCTAAGCATGGAATAAAGTGGATAGATGCGGTTCATGATGCCTATGCGAAACAACTTGGATTATTTAAAACAGTTTTATATAAAAAAACAAAAACTGCATTAGGTGATTCTATAGATTATGAAATCTATATTAAAAATCAAGGTGTTGATATGCAAATAAAAGGAACATGGGTTGTTGATGGGGATCGATTAGTACGAATATCTACAATTTGTGCACCTTTAGGCACAAATTTCCTTAAATCACAGAGAAACAATTTCTTGTCCACTCTAACAATAATTAAATAATTATTTTTTAGTCATATTAAGAATGAAAGAGACTAAACTATTATTTATTGCTGAACATCTATATTTTGATTCAGGAAATTTTATTAAGAGTGAATTCTTGATTTCTTCACAACCTTCGTAATTATCGTAGAAGCCAAACATAACTGAAGTCCTTTCCCATTCTCCAAACAAATTATACTTTTCAAGGTATACCATTTCCGATTTGCTACACCCTGTTAATAACAGAATCAAAAAGATCAGAATTGTAGTTTTCATAATTTATTTCTTTGGTAGTCTTCCGCCCGCATCTAAACATTCTTTCAATGTTTTATAGGGCTTAAAGTTTTTTGTTTTTGCATAATACGCAGAGTTCGTGTCATGACAGATACCACTTTTTGACATCTTTACTGGTTCACTCGTTTTCGGCGGCTCTCCTGCAGTCAAAATATTCGATATAAACAGCAGGACAAGAAGTAATAATCGGCTTTTCATATTATTTTCTTTAATTAAACTTTAGAAAAGTCTATAAAACTACACTCCCCTTGCATTAGTGATGATTTCGTAATTGGAATTAAATCACCAGCACGGCTTGTAATATGGAGATATTCAAGTTTTCCAGAATTATTTTTGATAAAAGAATAAATTTCCGCAGTTTTACCTTGATAAACAACAAGTATTGAGAAAGATGTTTTACCCTGATTTAGTAAAAAAACTCCACCTCCATCTTCTCTTGAAGAAATTATATTTTTCGTTGCATCTGTGAACACAATATCGTATTCTCCTTTTTCATTTTTTGTGACTTTGGTTATTCCGTTAGAAATTTTATCTTTATTCCAACCTGATGTTTTTTTGTCAATCATGCCTAATTCTGGGTAATATGCATAACCGCTTGGATTTGAACAATTTGCAATATCTACTGCAAATAAATTATTAGAAAAAATTAAAGTAAATAAAATTAGTAGTTTTTTCATTTCTTGAAGACGCCTTTCTCACACCAAAATTTAGTTAAAACACCATCCTGTTTTTGAAATAAGTCTTTTGCAATATCACAGTTTTCTTGATTATATTTTTCACCTTCTTTTGCATCAAAAGTTGCAACATGTATTCTTTCGAATTCATCCATTACAGAATTTCTATAAAGCGTATAAGGCTCATTATGCGAGCAAGCTGATAAAAAAATGCTAATTATTAATATGATTTTTTTCATTATTTATTTTTTCTATGCCTAAATTCCCATGGAGGTATTGAATTACTATCTCCCCATAAACCCAGGCTATTTTTTTTAGCTATTACCTCAGCATTAAAATAATTTTTCATATCTTCAGAGCTTAAATCTTTTTCATATTGTTTGTAGTACCAAGCTAAGCCTCTTTTCAGCTGTTCGTAATTTATATCACTGCCATCAATTATTACTTTCCCCAAGATGCGATAATATTTGTCTTTTTTATCCCAGCTAATCACAACTTCTTTATCAAAAACAAGCTCCGCCAATGATTGTGTTGAAATATCACCAAAGGCTTGATGAGATTCTGGAGCATCAATACCCTTTAAACGAATTTTATGCTTTTGATTATTGCCATCAAGGACTGTAATTGTGTCCCCATCTGAAACTCTAATTACTCTTCCAATTAATTCCTCAGCAAAGCTTAATAAAGAAAATAAACTAATGACGATCAAAAGAAGGTATCTCATATTTAAAACAACTATACTCTCGGATTTTGGTCGTGCAAACTATAGTTAATATGCCAAATTAGTAGATTGAATATGTAATAATAATTTATGTATAGCTCTTTAATAAAAATTTCATTAATAATCATATAGTTATAGATTGATACATTAGTTTAGCGAGGTTATATAAAAGCAAGATTATGCGAAATTTAAATTATTTTTTTTGTTGCCCATTAAAATTCTTAAAATTTAATAACAAATAAATCTTCTCGTCATGAAAAATATAAAACTTTACATGAATGAAAACCCGGTTAAATTTGCTATAGCACTTATTTTGATTGGAATATTTATTTTTTCATCAAACAAAAAAGCTGAGCAAAAAAGACCTAAAACAGAAATTGCAATGTTTTGTGAATTTGTTGATTTGAAAGCTGATGGATTTGATTTTACATATGATAAAACAAATAAAACTATCTATTACTCGTCAGATAAATTAAAAGCACGAGATATAAAATTTGAAGGAAGTAGAATTACATTTTCAGTTGATAGTGTTAATCAGAAATACTTCAATACTTACGAATACAATATAGACACAAGGCTATTTAAGCAGATTAAGGATTCAACTGGTGCTAAGTTTGATGTAGGTAGAATTCTTTGTATCTCCGCAGAAGAAAATAAAAAGCAAATTGATGATGCTTATATGGCTTATTACAGGCTAAAAGATTCATTAGAGAAGAATCTTAAAGATTCAGACAGTGCAAGATGGGGAGACAAAAATATCTCCAAAAATAAAGTTTGTGTAAGTGTTAATTCTAAAAATAGCTTTGGTGCTTATTCGGGTAATGAAACATACTGCGCTACAAAAAATAAAGACGGCACATGGAAATTAAACAATCTTTAGCCATATTAATTGGCTATATGTTATCTAAAGATGGGTGATTAATATATTGAATTAACTAACATTAAGAGTATCATTTTATTACGCCGATTTGATACAGCTTGCAGGGCGTAAACTGCTAAAGCGATATACCAGAAACCTGCTTTAGCTATTGTGCTGAACAGGTTTTTTTCATTTGGAGAAATGCTATGGAAAGTACTTTTAAAAAACTAGCAACTCATCTCACTAGAGAAGAAAAGCTGAAATATATAAGTGAGGATATGAGTGAAGAACGAAGAAATGCTATGGCTGACGAATTAACGATTATGGATGTTGAATATATTGGTGCTTTAAATGCTGCCACTAGGGAATATTCAGGTGAAACGCCTCAAAACAAAAAGAAGGCTAATGATATGACTGATGCTCTTCTTGATGAAACTTTAAAGGAAATAAATAAAAAGTAATTAATAAGGGTGGATTTAATTCCTCACTTGCCACACCCAGACATTTGTCAAAGTGGCTAAACAAGGAGAAGTAAAATGAGTACATCAAAAAAAGACCAGATAGCTTATTGGTCATCAGAAGAATTTCTTAATCAGTATTTCTTTGAACTTCAGTTTAATGAAAAATATTTCAAAGCCACAGGAAGTATAGTAGGGCAATGGGTTAGAAATCCATGGACAAGAAAAATTAAAGAAATTATTTTTAAGTTTGTTAAAGGTTATGTGAAGAAGCACCATCAACTGCCTGAGGGTGAACACACATTCAAAGTTAATTGGGATGCACTTAATGCAAAGTGGCTGAAGCAGGTTTTACTTAAGGAACAAGTGGTGACATTTCCTAAATTAAAAGATTAATTTTGAAAAAGTAGAGGATTTATTAAGTTTCGGAGTTATAAAAGGGGGCTTAAGATGAGCAAGTGGTTTTATTTAATGTTAGGAACTTATATTGCTGTAAAATTATTAAGTAAGCTAATTTCATTAGGACTTTTTGATAATGAAATCTCAGAGCTTTCTATTAAAGCTGCTGTGATTGGACTTATAAATTTTGTTGCATTAATTATTATAATTATCGCAACATATAATTTATGGGTATAATTTTTGTGGGTAAATGTATGGGTATAAGCAGTCAAATTAATTGATAACTTATTGAATAATATATTTTATTTGTTAAAGTTCGATTCCCCCCAGCTCCACCACACCTTAGTTAGAGTAAGAAGCCACCGAGAGGTGGTTTTTTTATCCCTTAAAACCCAATCATGTAATTCACATAAGCTGTAGCACCAGCTGTGCTCTGGAAAGGCAGTTGTTGGTAATATATTTCACCTGATAATCTTTGATTTTTGGCAACAGCATAATATGCACCCGCACTTACTACTGGACGTGTGCGCTTAATATTGTTGTTAAAGTTTTCTGATGTAAGTCCATCAACACCTGTCGCAGTCAATTGATCTGTCTTGTGATTAATGTCTTGCTCAACGCCCAGACTTGCAATTAAATTAGTTCGAGGCGTGAGTGCGTGATTAAGCTTAACGCCCATTAAGGCTGTGGTTGAACGATCGCTTAATTTGGCATACGTTAATGGTGCAGTCACTGATGCAGTGGTATCTTCCGTATAACCATCTTGTTTGATGTTGGTATAACGAACTGCAAAGTAAGGGCGAACTATGGTTGAGTCTTGATAGTTAAATGCATAACTTAATTCACCCACATAGCTTTGGGTATTAAGATCTGTCCTACCTCGACCTGCTTCACTCGTACCTATAACTGCCCGTGAAGTCGTGACATCTTTATCAAGATAAGCATTAGCTAATTTCATTTGGAAACCTAAACCATCCGCTCGATGATTCCATACAGCAAAGGCACCCATCATTGGATTTTTGTTCGACATATCCACCTCTGTGGGCATGTTGTGATTCACGCTTTGATCTAAGAAACCACCAATACGAATATTGGGAGATACTTTATAACCTAACACCACGACTGCTGCTGAATTGTTAGAACTTGGATTATCAATGGTAGTGACACGTCCGCCTGCTGAAATACACATATTATTCTTATCAAATAAATTACAGTCATAGGTGTTCATATTGGCGAAGTTAGCTGATGCCATCGTTGAATTAAATGCACCACGAAGTCTTCGTGCTTGCGAATTAAGTGATGCTTGTGTGTCGGCGGTTGAGGCTCCGCTAAAGATCAAATCCCATATTGAAGAGCTGCCGCTTTGAAGTGCCAATGTCCAATTAAATCCATTATATGTGCCCGATCTTGTAGCGCCCACATTGCTTGTTGAAAGTCCGCTTAGAACCGAAGCATACGTACCCTTTGATACTGTTGAAGCTGCAACACCAGATACATCGCCACTATAAATTCCAAAATTGGTAGATCCAGCAGCAGCGCCACCGCTATTTTGATTTGTCCAGGCGAGTTGCCCATAATTAGTTGGGCTAGAAATAATAATATTGTAATTGGTAGGTAATTTTGCGTTATATACCAAAGCTGTTTTTGAGTCAGAAGAGCTATCTCCGCCTTGCGCATTATTAAAAGTTACAATCGTATTTGATGGATCATTATAAATTGCACCAAATAAACCATCACCAGAAATTACACCCCCTGTATCATTACTTAGAGTGGTTATTGTTCCCCAGTTGTAAATACCAACTCTATTTGTATTTGAGATGGTTCCACTATTAATTAAATTAGTGATCGTGCCAACGTTGTATATTGCATCTCCACCACTAATACTTCCAGTATTATTTAAATTAGTGATTGTACCAGCATTACGAATTGCATCTCCACCGCTAATACTTCCAGCATTGGTAATGTTCGAAATATTCACATTAAAATTATTGTAAATACCACTATCAAAATTAGAGCCAGTTATGAAAGATCCAAAAGTATTATTGATTAATCCTATAGATGCATCATTTTGAATAGCATTTCCACCCGAACTAATAATTGAATTGTAATTATTCAGGGTTTCTATAGAGCCAATATAATTGTAAATTGTGTAGTTATCATTTGTAATATTTCCGAAATTATTTAAAACATTAATTGTCCCTGGATTGTCGAGGCTCGAACCGTTTTGGATGGCTGCAATAAAGGCATCAGAATTGGTAATTTCACCGAAATTATTTAATCTAGTAATTACCCCATTATTGAGAATTGCTACTATGAACAGACTTCCATCCATGGTTCCAGAATTGGAGATTTCTGTTGAAGTGCCTTCAATAACAGTGTTCAAACAGGTTTCACCTACACCTAAAGTTATTGATGGTTCAGTGCAAGTAACTGCTGAGGAAGTAGTAGAAAAGATTCCATTGATGCATAAAGCAGAAGTGATAATTAATAGTTTTTTCATTAAGGATTGCCCCTAAGACTAAAGATCGCTTTGCAGCACAATTCGAAAATTTGAGATATTCATTTAACGGGACAAAAACTTGTTTTTTATCAATATAAATTATTATCCTAATGTCGTCTATCATAAACAGTTAGAGATCCTGAAAAACTTCTCTCTTAAACTATCTGCTACACTATCCTTAAAGAAACACAAGGTTTTGTTCCCCAGTTTCCCCAAGCGATATGGGGGCAATTCTGGGGGCAGGTAACACAAAATAATTCATGTAATTAACTGATTAAATTCGGGAAAACATGACAATCCCATTTTGTGCAGCTCCACCACACCTTAGTTAGAGTAAGAAGCCACCGAGAGGTGGTTTTTTTTATATTCACAAACTTGCAGAAAATAAAAAAGCCACTACGATGAGTGGCCATTTTTATAATAAATATTAAAATCTATAACCGATCATAAGTCCGCCGTAGGTAACAGCCGGTTTATTGTTTGTGTAATATCCACCTTCAGAAAGGACAGTTTTGCTTTTAGAAAAATCAATTTGGTAAGTTTCCACGCCAATATAAATGTTATTCGTTAATAATTGTTTGAAGCCAATACCATAAAGGAATCCATCTGAAGTTCCAAAATCAGAATTGTCTCCTGCCCAGGACCCTGTAGTTATAGATTTTGAAGATGCTCTTGCATAACCTACTTTGAAATACCCTAATGCGCTATTGGTAAAATAATAACCAGGCTCAACTGAAACACCCCACACATCTTTAACCTCCCATTTGTAGCCTCCTGAACGCCATTCACCGGCATGATTTGATCCAAGAGTGTAAAAAAGATTCGTTGCAATATTAAATTGGTTATTTAAATTATATGAGTAGCCTAATGATAGATTTGACAATACGCCCTTGTCGCTTAAATCAAAGCGATCAGGCGCCCCATTAGGATAATTAAATTGAGAGCTTTTTTCCGAGAATCCTAATCCTAATTGAGCATTTATGCCGTTGAATCTTCCAGAATCATTATTTTTATCTGTTTCAAGTGTATGGTTTGAACCAAAATTATATCCGAGTGAAACGCCGCCATAAGTGACAGAAGGTTTATTGCTTGTATTGCCGTATCGTGAATTATAAATGCTGTCGCTTCTTGAGAAGTCGATTTGATAAGTTTCAACACCAATATAAAAATGATCTTTAAGGTTTTGCTTAAATCCTAACCCATAAAGAAAACCATCACTACTGCCATAATCTGAGCTTGTGCGGGAATCTGAAAAGTCTGATGAAGCTCTTGCGTATCCAAGCTTTAAAAAACCTAAAGTATTTTGTGAGAAATAATAGCCTGGCTCAAATACAGTACCCCAAATATCATTAGTCTTATAAATTGTGTTGTAATCATCTGGTCTTCCGCCTGACTTATCAGAACCAAAAGCGTAAAAAACATTTGCAGCCATATTGAACTGATTTTCTAATCTATGAGAATAACCCAATGAAATATTCCCAAGGGTGCCTTTTTCGCCATACTTATAGTTTCCGTAGTTAGACCAATTATTTTCTGAACCTAGGTTAGCAAAACCTATCCCAAGTTGCGCGTTTACACCATCAAAGGCTGCTTCTGCGAAAACTGATGGAGAGATGATTATAAGAAGTGAAATTAAAAAGAGTTTTGAGAGTGTTCGAAAAGACATCGAGATATTTACCTAATAGATTATTAATTCATTTAACTATAAGCACTTATCCAAATTCAGTCTATTACCTAAAGCTAATAAACTTGAAAAAATACTCCCCTCTTTCAACCTTCGGACTCATCAGAAGCAGGCCACTATCTCTGCTATAATATCCCCAAAGGAACCTGCGTTTTGTTCCCCAATTTCCTCAAGCGATATGGGGGGCAATTCTGGGGGCAAGCAATAAAAAATGTTCAAGTAATTTGCTGATTAAATTCGGGAAAACATAATAATCCCATTTTATGCAGCTCCACCAAATTAATCAGTTTTGATGAGATCTAAAAAATCTATATAAATTAATAAGTTACATATACCTATAGAAAGATTCATATGGAAGAAATTAAAATTACATGGTTAATTACCAGTTTACTGATCAGTTTTTTGTCTACGTTTTTTATTGTTAAGGCTTATCAATTGAAAACAGTAAAGCCAAAAAAATACAATTCGGTCCAAAAGATTCACGACGGAAACATTCCTCGAATAGGAGGCTTAAGTGTAATGCTTGCTCTTATAACTACGGCATACCTCAATTCACAAACTCCACTTTCAGATTTTTTGATAAAAATTACGATTTCAGCAATGCCATTATTTTTCATTGCATTCATAGAGGATATTTACCACTCAATTAAACCTTCAATGAGATTGCTGGCAGTATGTATTTCGGGAATACTATTTGTTTACTTAACAGGGACTTCTCTAAATAAGTTGCAAACTCCAGGTTTAGATTTTCTAGTACAGTTTAGTTTCTTTTCTTTCCTTTTTACAGTATTCGCTATTACTGCAATGACTAACGCTTTTAATATAATCGATGCCTCTAACGGAATTACAACTTTCACATTTATAATAGCATTAGCATCACTATTTTTAACGAGTTACATTTATCAAGATCTCTTTATTAGATGCTTAATAATTTCTTTGGGCATTCTGCCTATAGGGTTCTTACTTTTTAATTTTCCTTTTGGAAAAATATTTTTAGGTGACTCGGGTGCTTATTTGTTAGGTTTTCTTATAAGTTGCTTAATTATCACTTTTTTTGTTAGGCATCCGGAAGCGCCAAAATGGCTAGCCGTTCTTATTCTAGCCTATCCATTTTTCGAACTTATATTTTCTTTTTTAAGAAAAATTTTATTTCGCAAGAGCCCATTTGAACCAGATGAAAAGCACCTTCATCTTATGGTAAATCAGCTAACTCAATCTATCTATAAGAAGCTTAATAAAAAGCGATATAGCAATTTAAGGGCTAACAATATGAATACGGTGACACTTATGTTTTTTTGGTTGTCACCGCTTTATTTTGTATATGTTCATTTGATATATCACATTCCAATTTTTAACTTATTATCCTTATATATTAATATTTATTTATTCTTTTATTTATTTATTAGTAATAACTTAAAAGGAAATATTTAAATATTTTTCATTTAACAAAGAGCAAAATTCTTATTTAAGATTGTTGACTATACTTATGATGATAATTGCAATTTTTAATTTATGATATCTTCAAAACATCGTTACGCTATTATTCTTTGTGGGGGCGCTGGTTCGAGATTATGGCCATTATCGCGAACAGCAAGGCCTAAACAGTTTTTACTTCTAAATAATTCGAAAAGTTTATTTCAGCATACTATTCAACGTATTCAGGCGTCCATAAATCCAAATCATATTTTTATTGTCACTAATAAAGATCATTTACTTATGGTGAATGAGCAACTTACAGATTTAGATTTAGATTTAGATATAAAAAATAACGTACTTGCAGAACCTATTTCTAAAAATACTTTACCTGCTATTGCATGGGGAGTCCGTGAAATTTTAAGAAAAGATTCAGATGCAATAATCAGTGTTTTTTCTTCCGATCATTCAATCCAAGACGAAGTCGCATTCAACGAAGCCTTAAATGCTGCCGAAAAATTAGCTATGCGTCATGCATTGGTTTTATTGGGCATTTCACCAACAGACGCATCTTCGGCATTTGGGTATATTAAGCCTAATAGACTAATTACTTCAGACGTGGATAGTTTTTCTGCTTTTGAAGTCTCAGCTTTTGTTGAAAAACCTGGTCTTGAAAAAGCTAGAAGTTATTTAGAAGCAGGTTATTTTTGGAATAGTGGAATGTTTATATTTAAAGCATCATCTTTTTCGGCATTACTTCATAAATATCAACCTGATATTTATACTTCTATTATGCTTAATAAAGAAATGGATATTGCTAAGATCTATTCGGAATTGCCTAATTTGTCAATTGATTATGGAATCGCTGAAAAAGCTGATGATGTTGTTGTTTTGCCTGTTAAATTTAATTGGAGTGATCTTGGTAATTGGAATTCAATTTATAACGAACAAAAAAAAGATGCTAAATTGAATGTATTTCATGGAGATATTATTGACTTAGATTCAAAAAATAGTTTTTTATGGTCAGATCATGGAACTATTGCTTCTTATGGTCTCGATAATATAGTAGCCATACAAACCAGTGACGCCGTCCTAATATGCGATCGAAATAAAGCTGAAAATTTAAAGCCGCTGATTGAAAGGATCAAAAAAAAGCAACCGCTTCTTACTGAAATTCATCAAACAGTTCATCGTCCATGGGGTCAATATACAGTCCTGACCGAGTCAAATAATTATAAAATTAAGCGTATTATAGTGAATCCAAAGTCAAAGTTGTCTTTACAAAGTCACCAACATCGATCTGAGCACTGGGTTGTTGTCACGGGTCGAGCAACTATTATGAAAGATAGTAAAGAATTTAAATTGACTCACAATCAATCTCTTTATATTGAAGCTAATGAAAAACATCGCCTCATGAATCTTGAGGATAAACCACTTGAAATCATTGAAATTCAATGTGGCAGCTATGTTGGTGAAGATGACATAGAGCGTTATGATGACATCTACGGAAGATTGAAATGAAGTTAAGATTTTTTTGTTGCCACAACATGATACCCAATACAAAGAGCATTAATTGATTCAGTAGTTTTTTTCTTATAAAAGAAATAAAGAAATGCAGGGGCAAGAATAATTTTAGAAAAAAAAGAATGTGTATTGGCTGTATTTGCAATTATTCCAGCAAGCCAAAGATAATAATCTCCAACAGCAACAATTGTATTAATTTTAAATCCATATTGCCCAAGTATTTTTCTATACCACCGATCAGAAAATCCAGTATAGAAAAAGAAAGGGTCAAAATGCCGCAAGCAATTACTCGGAGCAGTTAAGATTAATTTCCCATTAGGTTTTAATATTCTGTAGAATTCTTTTATCGTTTCGTTTGGATAAGGAATATGTTCAAGTACTTCAGTGCACAAAATTACATCGAAGCTATTTTTCTTTTCAGGAATATTCCAGATATCGCTTATATAATCTAATTTTCCATATTGATATAAAGACTTTCGTTTCGCTCCAATCATAATTTTTTGATCTGTTTTATATTTACCAAAATCTTGAGAAAAATACCTTAAATGCGAACAATAATCTTTATATCGTTGGCTTCCACAACCAGCATCTAGAATACTTTTCCCTTTGGTAATTTTTTTAAGTTCATTTAAGACAAATATATCTCTTGCATATTGATTATCTAATTTTCGAAATAATTTTTTTAAAATTCTTTTCATATGAAACTAATATAAGGCTTTGTATCTTATAATGATAGTAGATTTTATGACATTTTTTGCGAGATCTAATTGAGACATATCTACAAGTATATTACACATTCAACTATTCGCCTTTGGGAACTTTTTCTTCATAAGCCTTCTAAGAAATTTATAGCCTCTGAATGTGATTTGTGGCTTGTATGTCATGAAAAAGATTATGAAGTTGCAAAAATGACTATACAATCAATCAGAGACCAATGTTTAAATTCAATAAAAAATTTCTATTTAATATCTACAAAAAAAAGCAGACCTAAATGGTTGGATTCAGAATTTAAATATCTTTATGAGGATGACTTGCCTTATATTAAAGAGATAAAAAAATTGCTAAAGAACGAAGTGTATAAGGGATGGGTTGTCCAGCAAGTTTTAAAATATTCAGGCATTTACTACTCAAAAAAATTTATAGTTATTGATTGCGATACAATTTTGCTTAAACCCCATCTATTTTTTAATAATAATAGCACTGTTATTAGGCCTTCTTATGAGCAATCGCCCCAGTATAGACTTTTTGAATACTCACTCAAAATTAAATTTAGAAGATTTTTTTCCTTTACAGCTCATATGATGCCATATCGAAAGGATGTACTTTTATCTCTATTGGAGAGAATTGAGCAGACGTACAAAGTGAAATGGCAAATTGCGATTGCAAAGTTTTCGCAGGAGCATGGAATGGTAATGAATGAGCAAGATTTATACGCAAGATTTTTAATGATGTCAGGTTATGAATATGAGCTTCATCCATGGTTGAACAAAACGGTTCCACTCGAAGAGAAAGAAAAATATTCAAAAATTTTGAAAAAATTTAAAGGCATCAGAAATAGTATTTCACTTCATAATAACGAAAAAATAAAACACACACTAAAATAGCAATTTAAGAAACTGCTAAAGAAGCATGCCTTTTTTTGATAATTTTAGAATTTTTCGAATATGCCAATTTTGATATTTTTGCGGAATAACTATTGCTTTTTTTACTGCCATTAATCTCTTCATAAAAAATAGGCTTTGATGCTGAAATTAAACCAAATTTTTTAAAAACTCTGCAACATAAATCCACATCATCTAACTCAAATGGAGCAAATGCTTCATCAAGATAACCTATTTTTTTTACAATAGAATAGTTAAGCATTAAAGGACCTCTATTTGCACATAAACCAAATGAAACCGGCTTCCAAAATCGGTAGATAAAAAAGAGATTAAAGATTTTAAAAAGCTTGGCAATAACTCTACCTTTTAGATCAATATTACCCAAAGGATATTCGCGACCAAATACATGATTGGCAAATACAAGATCTTCTTTAATAGTAAATCCATGGACAGCTCTGCCAGTTACTGAAAAAATATTTTTTTTAAATGCAGCCTTTAAGGTTAAATCCCAGTTTTTTTCTCTTATCAGCATGTCATCTTGGATAATTGTTACATATTTCGTTTTGACTTTTTTTAGTCCAATATTATTTGCTTTTGTCTCCCAAATATCATCCGCATAAATATACATAATATTTCTATGTATATTTTTGATCTTTTTAATAATCAATTCAGAATCATCTGTTGATCCATCATTAATAACAATAATCTTTTTAGTAAAAGAAGAGCTATTTTTTATAATACCAATGAGTATTTTATCAATCGAATGCTCTTTGTTGTGCACAGTTAAAATTATTGTATTTCCATTTAGAAGCATAATTTATATTTAAAAAAACTTTTTATATATGAAGGTGAAGAAAGTTTTAATAAAAACAAGACATGAAAATAAAAAAAGTTTCGAACCTAATTTGACCAAGTTGGAAATCACCGATATATTTCCAAGGAAAATACCAAGATATGAACGCGTCATATTACTTTTATGAGTTCTATAATTAACCAGGGGTTTGCCAATATAAAAAATTGAAATTCCTGAGAAGAATATACGTACCCACCATTCAAAATCTTCCGAAAACTTGAGTGAAGCGTTGAAAGGAAAAAGTAAAATAACGGATTTTTTGCAAACAATTGTAGAGCCACCACCAAAAATATTGTCAGCATAAAATAAATCTGAGAACGAGATAATTTTGTTAGTAATACCTAATCTCGAAATATTTTTTTTACTAGAAAATCCAAATTTATTAAAATTATGACAACAAACGTCATATCGTTTTAATTTTTGATTGCAAGTCTTAGCTTTTTCAATATGCCAAATATCATCATCATCTGAGTAGAAAATGTTTTCATTTTTTGATAGTTTTGCACCAAAATTTCTCTTTTCTGCCAAATTCATTTTTTTACAAAAAATAATTTTAGCTTTTTTAATTTTTATAATTTTATTTAAAAAAAGCTTCTTGTCGTCTGTATCGTCAAGCAATATTAAAATTTCAGATGGTTTCTCGCTTTGATTTTCAATACTTCTTAAAAGCTCATTAAGAAAGTCAATTCTTCCAATCGAAGGTATTATTGCAGTGTACATTTATATCGTCTTAAATGAGGAAGTCCAAGTATATCGCTACTTACATTTTTAAGCCACAAAGAAGGCATCGAGACAAAATCAGCATTTCCAAGCAACGCAGCCATTAATGAAAATGAACTATTTGAGGTAATTATTGCTTTATAACGAGCAAGCTTTTTAAAGGTATAAATAGGGTCAGTATTTTTGTCAATTGAGACATGAAGATTTTTAATTTTCATAACATCAATATTAAAAAGCTCGGGACTATCTGTAAAGATTATGAGCTTATTATACTGCAATTTTTTTTGTAAGTATTCCACTTCTTTTAATGCATCTTCTAAACTTACTACACCATGATTATTATGTTTCCTTGATAAATAATCTCCTCTTCGAAGATGCAGCGCAATTGCGGGAATTGATGCATTTTTTATCTCAATTAGGGATCTTAATTTATCTAAGGCATTAAAATCTTCTTTGGTTGATATGTGTTGCCCATATCCAATATAAATATTACCAATAAATGGAAAATATATTTTTACAATCTTGTTTAAGAGTGAATCTTTTCTAATTTTTGAGTAAATTCTTTGTATTAGTTTTGATACAAAGAAAATTTTCTTATCTTTTCTATTTAATTGAAAATTATCCTCAAGTGATTTACTTATGTTTTTTAAAAGAAAAGGTCGATTTTGTATATTATTAAATTCACTAATATCAAGTTGTATATTTTTTTTTGTAGCGTCTTGAATTTTAATTGCATTTAGTAAAAGAAAAAGTTGATTACCAAGTCCTCCTTGTATGAGTATTTTGTCCATAAAATTAATTTCTAAAAAATTCCCATTTTATAAATTTTCTGACACCACAATTAAAGAATTTATACGTGTACCAGGATTCAGTGTGAATTGATGAGTTTAATATAATTAAATTAAATAATGTTTCTTGATCATAACGTGATCCGATATCGTTTTTTTGTATTAGATCCTCTGCATGAGAAGCTGTAAGTTCATACCATAAAGTCATTAAGCTTTTAGATTTCGCATTATTTCTAATTGCTAGAAATCCAGCCTCCGGCTGACAGATAAATTTGGATATCAAATTAATAAATAGTGAGTTATTTTTTTTATTCGACCATGACATATGACATGCATTTACGTAATTTGTTTTTGTGATTAAAATATTCTTATCTAAATTTTTTGAAAAAAAATCACTTATATAGTCAACCAATCCTTTCTTTGGAAGGTCATTTACATCCATATAAATCAGAATATCATTTTCTGGGATATGATTTAAAATCTGATTAATAAAGTAAGGTTTAAAAGCATAGAATCCAAACTTATTTTTTTCTTTTGCAAAATATAGCCGTCTGAAAAACAAGCTTTCTAATTTTTTTGGTGAATATAAATGGATAAATTTTTCTTTAAATCCAATTTTTAAACAAGATTTCTTTTGAAGTTTTTGCTGTCTTAAAAAATTTTCTGAAGCAAATGAGCAGATATGAATATTCATCTATTTTTTTATTAAAGATTTTATAATGTGATTCTTATTGAAAATATCTTTAATGTGAACATTGAAGATATTTTTTTTATTAATAGCATTCATTTTTATAGGAGCATGGGTAGTTATAATTGCATGGCTATTTGAGCCTAAAAATTTAAGTATTTCGATTGCTTTTTTTTGCTCCGAATTGGCAAAAGGCTCATCAATAATTAACAGCTCTTTATTTTGCAGGCTTGCTCTCAACATACAAAATCTTCGAAATTCTCCAGCGCTCAGAGTATGAACATATTTGTCAAAATTATTTCCATGAAAGATCGATTCTTGAATGCTTTCAGATAGGGGCTGCGGTTTTTTTAGTATATTTATATTTAGACCGAACATATCAAGATACTCCTTGACAGAGCCTTTAAATTTTGGGGTAGGCATAAGAGAGACTGCAAAGGATGATACTTCTTTTTTTGGCCGATAACACTTGTTAAACCAATTCAGGATTGAGTTATTAGAAATCATTTGTTTAATAAACAATGTTTTTCCTGAGCCACTAGGCCCATAAATATTTACTATTTTATTCATGGTCATTTAGTCTTAAAACAGCTGGAATTCCGTAATTGAGTTGCGTCAAAGAAGAGATTGTTCTTGTAATTGTTGGAACTAATCTTGCTGCAATAGCTATAGATGCAGCCGCATTGCTAGCTGATATATGAATCAGATCGCTTGAGTAGAAAACTATAAAAATGGAAATAATTAGGTATGAGGATGCTTCAATAATGAGTTGAATGAGGGCGCCATAATTAATCTGGGCGCTTTGTTTGAGGCTGTATGATTTTGCAGAGCTATTTAAGTAATTTAGATAAGATTTTCGCCTATCCAAAAACAATTCACTACTGTTTTCAATAATGTTGTCAATTTTTATCATGCGAGAGGACGAGAGATCTAATATTTCTTTGCCAAGTTTCCTTAGCCGGAGAGAGATTCTTTTCATCATCAAAAAAACAATCAGTAATAGCGGGATTATACTAACGAGGGCAATGATCCCAATATTCCATACAATTAAGACAATGCCTCCAAGGGCAATAATTATTTCACTCAATATAGACAATATCGGCATATCAAAATTCACAGTAGCTAAGTTTGATGCATTAATCAGCTTATCTTTAATGGCAGAGGTTTGTTTAGTGTCATTTTTGAGAAGATTTTTATGTCTATATATGACAAAATGGTCAATGATATGAAGCTCGTAGTCATTTTTTTTAATAAACACACCCGCATAAGCTTTTTGTTTTAATAAATATATAATTATTGTTCTTAAAATAATGATTAAAAACAAGTAGATGCAGTTATTTATTAAATTTTTTGGATTTTTTTGGATTTCATTAAAGATTAAGCTGATAAAACCCAGCGCAGCAACGTCTACAAGGCTTGCAAATGTAAATAAACAAACTTCAAATTTAAGTTTAAGTATTCGCTGCCATAGCAGCTTAAAGTCTTCTAGATTGAACAAAGTTTTAGGTGCCCCAAATTAAGCAAATTAGTATATTTAAATAACTCTTGATTTTAAATTATTCTGAGATTTTAACTTAAATACATCGATCTTTATTACAATGTATATTTGATTAAATTTGATATTCAGAAACTGAATGAATCTTTATACTTTTCCTATTTTTAAAAATGAAAATATTATTGAAGTTGGTTCAGGTTTTGGTGATTTAGCTAAGAACTTTGAACAAAATGGCTATCGTTTTTTATGTTTAATTGAGCCGGATAAAGAAAAAAATAAGGTTCTACGTTCTCTTTTTGGCAAAAGTATTCATATTATTAACGAATCCTTGTCATCTAAAAATATTAGGGCAATGATTTTTAGATATTCAAATATAACAATAATTATGCAAGACGTAATTGAGCACATTCCACCTAATGAATTTAAAAAATTTATTGCCGATTTAAAAAATCAAAATAAAAAAATAAGGCTTATTGGAAGAACCCCTAATCTCACGAGCCCATTTGGACTCAGAAATTCATTCGGTGACAATACTCATATCTTAAGATTTAATAATATTTCACTGGAAGATTACCTTAAAAAAGCTGGTTTTAGCGAGATTCATATTAAAGCCGAGCCATATCAAATTACAGGTATCGTCTCTTTCTTTAGATTTTTACCGTATTACTTTGTGCTAACTATAATTTTCTTGGTTTTTTTATGTATTTATGGATTTCCTATAAAAGAATTAACACCCAATATTGTTTTTGAAGCAAAAGTATAAGTATCTAATGAATAAGAAAAAAATTTTAGTTACCGGTGGAGCAGGATATATAGGCAGTCATTGCGTTGTTTCCCTTATTGAATCAGGTTTCGAAGTTTTTATTATAGATAATTTTTGTAATAGTTCGCCTCAGGTGATCCAAAAAATGGAATCTATAGTGAAGATAAAGATTTCATTCTTAAAATGCGATATTAGAAGTAAGGAAGATTTAAACCAATTATTTAATCAATTTAAATTTGATGCGGTGATACATTTTGCAGCACTTAAGGCCGTAGCTGATTCAATTGAAAATCCGCTTGTCTATTTTGATAATAATATTAGCGGTACTATTAATCTTTTAGAAGCAATGGAGACTCATGATGTTAAGACTTTAATATTTTCATCTTCTGCCACAGTTTATGGCGATATTAATCAAACACCTTTTAAAGAGTCATATTCCAGATCATCTGTTAATCCCTACGGAAGATCTAAAATTATTATCGAAGATATTTTAGAAGATTTATCAAAATTTTCTCAATGGAGCATTGCTAGATTAAGATACTTTAATCCTGCCGGAGCACATTCAAGCGGCCTTATTGGTGAAAACCCGCTTGATATACCGAAAAATTTAATGCCTTTTATTACAAAAGTGGCAATAAATGAAATTTCGGAATTAAAAGTTTTTGGAAATGACTATCCAACAAAAGATGGAACATGTGTTCGAGATTACATTCATGTAATGGATCTTGTTGAGGCGCACATTAAGGCACTTCAATACTGCTTTGATAACACTGAATTGCTAACCCTTAATTTAGGGCGATCTAAAGGTACTTCGGTTTTAGAGCTCATTAATGCATTTCAAGAAGCAAATGGTATAAAAATTCATTATAAGATTGTAGAGAGAAGATTGGGTGACGTTGCCGAATCCTGGGCTGACGCATCTTTAGCAAATGAAAAATTAAATTGGATTGCGGATAGAGATTTAAAAACAATTTGTGAGGACAGCTGGAAATTTCAAAAAATGTTAAATAAAAAATAAATCAAATCTATTCCCTTAACATCCATACCAAATTTAAATAGGCCTAATTAAGGTAAAATAGAAGAATTAAAAAGTTGATCAGTTATTATTGGAAGGAAAAAAATTGAGTAAAGTTGCTTTAATCACTGGTGTAACTGGTCAAGATGGTGCTTATTTAGCCGAGTTATTACTCAATAAAGGCTATACAGTTCATGGCATTAAGAGAAGATCTTCTCTATTTAATACTGATAGAGTAGATCATCTTTATCAAGATCCTCATGTTGATCATCAGAAATTCATATTACATTATGGCGACCTCACTGATTCAACAAATTTAATTCGCATTATTCAAGAAACAAAACCAGATGAAATTTATAATTTAGCAGCTCAAAGTCATGTTGCTGTGAGTTTTGAAACACCAGAATATACAGCTAACTCAGATGCGCTCGGCACACTTAGGATTTTGGAAGCAATTAGGATATTAAAGCTTGAAAATAAAACTAAATTTTATCAAGCATCAACTTCTGAGCTATATGGTTTAGTTCAAGAGACTCCCCAAAAAGAGACAACCCCATTTTATCCCAGAAGTCCTTATGCAGTGGCTAAGCTATATGCATACTGGATTACGGTTAACTATCGAGAGGCTTATCAAATTTTTGGATGCAATGGCATTTTGTTTAATCATGAATCACCAGTTCGAGGTGAGACATTTGTAACACGCAAAATTACACGTGCACTTGCACGTATAAAATTGGGCTTGCAAGATCGTTTATACTTAGGAAATTTAAATGCCTTGAGAGATTGGGGGCATGCAAAAGATTATGTAGAGATGCAATGGTTAATGATGCAGCAAGAAAAGCCTGAAGACTATGTCATTGCTACAGGTGTGCAAAAAAGTGTACGTGATTTTGTAAACTTAGCGGCAAAAGAATTGGGCCTCAATGTTATATGGAAAGGCGAAGGTATAGATGAAAAAGGTTATCTTAATGAGCGCTGCATTGTTGAGGTTGACCCACGTTATTTTAGACCAACTGAAGTTGAAACTTTATTAGGTGACGCCTCTAAAGCAAGAAAACAACTTGGATGGACTCCTAAGATTACATTCGAAGAGCTTGTTAAAGAAATGGTGTTAGAAGATTTAAAATCAGCAGAACGTGATGAGTTGATTAAAAAACATGGGTATCAAGCTATGAATTATCATGAATAAGATGGGTATTCATGGATAAAGATTCAAGAATTTATATTGCTGGTCACAAAGGATTGGTTGGCTCAGCAGTTATGCGCTCTCTATCAAATCAAGGTTATAAGAATCTTATCTATCGATCCCATCAAGAGCTTGATTTAAAGAATAAAAACGATGTGATTCATTTTTTTGAAACGCAAAAGCCAGAATATGTTATTTTAGCTGCAGCAAAAGTAGGGGGTATTCATGCAAATAATACCTACCCCGCAGATTTTATTTTTTCAAATCTGGCTATACAAACTAACGTCATTGATGCGTGTTATAAGCATCAAATAAAGCGATTAATTTTTTTAGGTTCAAGTTGTATCTATCCAAAAGAAGCGCCACAGCCCATTAAAGAAGAACATCTTCTGACAGGACCTCTTGAAGAAACTAACCGACCTTATGCCCTTGCAAAAATTGCCGGAGTTGAAATGTGTTGGAGTTATAACAGGCAATATAAAACAAAATATCTTTCTGTGATGCCAACTAATCTATATGGATTGAATGATAACTATGATTTGGACAATAGCCATGTGATCCCAGCTCTCATTAGAAAATTTTATGAAGCTAAGACAGAAAATAAATCCTCAGTTGTTTTATGGGGTTCGGGCAAGCCCAAGAGAGAATTCTTATATGCCGATGATTTAGCAGGAGCTATTCGCTTTTTATTGAATCTAGATGATATAAAATTTGACCAATTAGTGGATCCAAAAATATGTCCTTTAATTAATGTTGGATCAGGTGAAGACTTAACTATTTATGATTTGGCAGAGCTAATTTCATCTGTTGTAGGGTTTAAGGGAAAAATTGATTTAGATGCAACTAAGCCAGATGGCACAATGAGAAAAGTGATGGACGTTACCAAAATAAATCAATTGGGCTGGGCTTATCAAACGAAACTTAAGGAAGGCTTAAGCTTTGCTTACCAAGATTTTTTAGGAAAGCATTTAAAAGTAAATTGAAAAAAAAGAATGAGAAGTTTTCGGTATTAATGTCGCTATACCATGCAGAAAAACCAAAATTCCTCGAAGCATCCTTAAAAAGCTTAACGCGATCCACCATACCCATCCCAGAAATTATTCTAATGTATGACGGATGGATTCATCCCGATCTAAAAGACATTGTCGACAAATACAAAAAAAAATTACCAATACGAACTATTCCATTCAAAAGAAATTTTGGCCTAGCTAAAGCACTTAATTTTGGGCTTCATGAATGTCAGTATCCGTTTATTGCGAGATTTGATACAGACGACTTAATTGTCCCTGATCGTTTTGAAGCGCAAATGAAAGCATTTCAAGAGAATCCCAAGCTAGTTGTCTTAGGCTCAAATATTAAGGAGCTCGATTTTAATAAAAAGTTTTTTAGGCGAGTACCAGAGTCATTTCATCAAATTAAAAAATTTGCACTACTCCGAAACCCTCTCAACCATCCGAGTGTTATGTTTAAAAAAGAACCAATATTAAAGATAGGGGGCTATCCCCATTTAAGATTTTTTGAAGACTATGGTCTCTGGGTAAAATGCATCATGCATCATTATCAAATTGAAAATATCGCGTTACCTTTGGTTCAGATGCGAGGAGGGCAAGGTCAAGTCAATCGTCGTTATGGCTGGCGATATATGATTTTTGAATATCGCTGCGCCCGTTATTTTAAAAAGCTAAATTTTTTTTCTTATCAAGATTTTTTAAGGTTCATAGTTTACCGTATACCTTTAAGAATTATTCCAAAAAGCTGGTTACAATTCATCTATTTAAAAAAACTTCGCGATCAAGCCTTAGTGGACGATTTAGATTTTACCTATAAGAATCGCTAAATAAAGCCCTAAGTTTTCTAAAAAAGTATGTCGATAAAGACCGCTTTTTCTAATAAGCATTAAACGCTGCCACAAAGAAGCTTCTCTTAAATTTTTAAATTGATTAAAAGTCATTTGATTTTGTTTTGTCATGTCTGGGTAAATAAAAGACAAAGCCTTTACATTGAGCATATTCCATAATTGATAACTGCCATCTAACATGAGCTTGATACGATTCATGCGTGCTTTAAATCCTATATTCATACCAATCATATTTCTTGTGTGTTGACGGTAACGTAAATAGGCTTTTTCATCATATTGAACGAGACCGCCGCATGCTGTCACCACTTGATACATAAGCCAGTCATGTGCCGGCACCGTTTGATCTATTGCGGCTTTTAAAAAAAGCCGTCTCGCCTTTTCATTAAACACCATCGTATTGCCACCCAAGATATTCTGTACTAAAGCATTTTCGAAAGTTTTAGGTTTTTTAAAAATTCGGGTAGATCCTAAATAACGGTTTAAATGATCCACAAGTAAGGTCCGTGAGCCATATAAAAGGGGTAAGGACGAGGGTTGACTATCCAACCATCGAACAGCTTTTTCTAGTTTTGTTTTTTGCCAAATATCATCTTGATCACACCATGCGTAGTAAGTAGCTTTGATGGAAGACCTGCTTGTTAAATTAATAAAATGAGCCGCAAATCCCTTATTTGTACCCTTAAACATAAGAGGCTGAGGCTTATTTTTAAAATCAAATCTTTTGATAATCTTTAAAGTACGGTCTCGTGAACCATCATCCGATATATAAAGCTTCCATTTGGAGTAGCTTTGTTCCATAAAAGACGCTAATTGGTCCTCAATGTAAAGCTCACCTTGGTATGCGCAAAGGAGAATGGCGACCGTAGAATTTTTACGTATGAGCTTCATTAAGGGGTTTAATTAAGGGGTTTAATCAAGGGCATTTAAGTTAAAGAGAATTTTTAAAAAGTATCTCTATTCTATTAGGTTTTAGGGGGCTTAAGGGAGTCTTCGTTTAGAGAAAAAAGTGATTATAAGGCGCGCTAAGTGGTGTTAGCGAACATGACTATGATCCATAAACGCATAGTCATCTTTAGTTGACACTCGACCCATCTGGGAAAACTTCCTGAAAAAGTACTTTTTTTACTCTCTCTCTCTCTCTCTCTCTCAAAATGATTTTCTTTGTTCCCAAAGGCTTTTAATTCAAGGCTTTTGATATAAATCAATAAGCCCTAAAAAACGCCAACCAGTTGGCAAAAGATGACAAATTGGCAGTAATAATATCCTCAAAAGTTTAAGGGATTTTTTTGGATAAATTAAGAAAAAAATTTGCGCATCACTTTAAGGAGCAACTCAAAAAGCGATATAAGAAGGTCCCCTCGACTAACTTTATCGCGAATGAATTTAACCTGCGTGCGCACGATACTGAGACCGTATCTCGCGAGGCCGCAAGGAAGTGGCTCAATGGGCTTGCGTTTCCAAAATCCGACAAGCTCTCCGTCATGCGAAAGTGGCTAGATCTACAGACCGATCTCTTCGAGAAAGATTAGCCTTATTTATTTGTAGAGGAAGTTTCTGACAGCCTTTAATTTTGAGAGCCGTGCCACGATAAGCATCGCGATCAAGATACCCAAGATATCCCCCACCATCATGGCCAGAAGTTCCTGCACCTCAGGGACATCTCTCAAGAATAGAACGTGGTAGCGGTAGCACACATGAAAGATCCCGTTCAATGCTGCGTAAGTAAATCCCATGATGGAGATATGCCAGACGTCGAGGTTCGATAGATCGCACCTTAGTGGGCGGATATATTCACTTAGCTTTAAGGCTACAAAGGGGAGGGTCGAAGATAGGAAAGAAAAAACCACCACATCCTCAAATGAAAATTTATTTAGGAATAAGAAACCCGTAGCGAGGCTACCTAAGAATAAGCCTAGCCAGGAACGCAGTCTAAACACGGATACCACAGCAATCTTATAGCCGCTTGGGATAAAGACGAGGCTCGTGATCGCTGTGATCTCGGTAAACCTAAAGATGGTGTGGTTAAGCCAATACAATACCACCCAGAGAAAAGCTACGATAACTGTAATAAAGACTGACTGAAGCTTCATGTTTAAAGCTGTATGGATAAGACTTTTAAAAGGTGAGGTGAGGGCGTGATGAGCTTGACGCGATGATCATTTTTATCTGTCGACATCCTTATCCATCCTAAGTTGAGTAGGGCATCCAGGTGACGGTAGACGGAACGTTCGGACACATTTGTAACTGAAGTGGCAAGTTGGCCCACGGGAATGGACTTCGTTTCTTTATTCCATAGGTCAAGTAATTTTAGGAGGATCTTCTTTTGAAGTTCGGTGACATCAAGTATTACCTCTATCTCATTCGAGACACGAATGAATTGCTTGATCTTGAAAATATCATCATGATTCATGAGGATAAATGTAACACCATTTATGGATTCTTCGCCAACTTTACCCGTAAGTCTTGAGGACTTTAAGTTAAAATTATTGGTATGACTATTCTTGTAACGGGTGCCGCAGGGTTTATTGGATCGAACTTCGTGTTGGATTGGTGTCAACAATCAACAGAAGACGTTGTGTCGCTCGACTTACTTACCTATGCCGGTAACCTCGAAAATTTATCCTCATTAAACGGTAACCCACGCCACCACTTTGTGAAGGGCAATATTGGTGACCGTGCATTAGTGCCACAACTTTTACAAAAGCATCAGATTAGGGCTGTGGTAAATTTTGCGGCGGAGAGCCACGTGGACCGATCGATCCATGGTCCGGGCGACTTTATCGAGACCAATATTGTAGGTACTTACAACCTCCTAGATTCGGTTCGTAGTTACTGGAATGACTTAGATGAGAATCATAAAAAAGATTTTAGGTTTTTACATGTGTCGACCGACGAAGTATACGGCTCCCTAAGTAAAACAGACCCTGCATTTCGTGAGACCAATCCTTATGAACCTAACAGTCCTTACAGTGCGAGTAAGGCCGCGAGTGACCACCTGGTTCGTGCATGGCACCATACTTATGGACTCCCAGTGCTCACCACGAATTGTTCTAATAACTACGGACCTTACCACTTCCCAGAAAAATTGATTCCCCTATGTATATTGAATGCACTCAATGGTAAACCGTTACCCATTTATGGTGACGGTCAGCAAGTAAGGGACTGGCTTTATGTGAAAGATCACTGCAGTGCAATTCGAACCGTCTTAGAAAGAGGAAAATTAGGTGAAACTTATAACGTGGGCGGTTGGAATGAAAAGACAAACCTCGATGTCGTTAAAACTTTGTGCAGTATCTTAGACGAATTAAAACCTAAATCAAACGGATCAAAATACGAAAAGCAAATCACTTACGTTAAGGATCGTCCCGGTCACGATAGGCGCTACGCGATCGATGCGACAAAATTAGAAAAAGAATTGGGTTGGAAACCAAAAGAGACATTTGAAACTGGTATTAGAAAAACGGTTGAATGGTATTTGAGCAATCAAGATTGGGTGAGTCACGTAGTGAGTGGCGACTATAAGAATTGGGTTAAGAAGCAGTATTCATGAAGATCCTTCTTACCGGTAAAAACGGCCAGGTTGGTTTTGAATTAAATAAAAAATTGAGCGCATTAGGTGAACTCATCGCGACCGATCGCGAAGAATTGGATCTTGCTAATTCTGATTCCATCCGACAATTTATTGATCATATTAAGCCTAACATCATCATTAATCCTGCGGCCTATACCTCAGTCGACAAGGCAGAATCAGAGCCAGAATTAGCTTACCAAATCAATACAATTGCACTGGAAGTATTAGCAGATAAGGCAAGAGAGTTAGATATTCCGTTGGTACATTTTTCAACAGACTATGTCTTTGATGGATTAAAGAAAGAGCCATACGTCGAGACGGATGCGACCAACCCACAATCGGTTTACGGTAAAACAAAATGTGATGGTGAAGAAAAAGTACGAGCACATTATAAACACATCATTTTGCGAACGAGTTGGGTGTTTGCTTTGCACGGCAATAATTTTTTAAAAACCATCTTGCGTCTTATCACAGAAACAGAGTCGCTCAACATCGTGGCAGACCAATGGGGAAGTCCGGCATCAAGCTCAATGTTAGCTGATGTAACTTTCAAAATCGTGGATTCAATTTTTAATAATAAAAATTTTAGTGATTATGGAACCTATCACGTGACGAATGAAGGAATTACAAATTGGTATGAATACGCAACTTTGATTGCAAATGAAGCAGTTCAATTAGGCTTAAAAGTAAAATGTGATTCTAGCCACATTCATCCAATATCCACATCTCAATACCCAACAGCAGCTTCGAGACCTTTAAATTCTAGACTCAATACAGGCAAATTAAAAAAGACCTTCATGCTAGAATTACCTCAATGGCAAGATGAAGTTAAAAAAGCTTTAAGGGAACTGATTTAATTGGCAAATTTTAAGAAAAGAAAAGGCATTATTCTTGCGGGTGGGTCAGGCACAAGGCTTTATCCAGTGACGCAGAGTATCTCGAAACAGCTACTCCCTGTGTACGATAAGCCCATGATTTATTATCCGCTTAGCACCCTGATGCTAGCTGGTATCCAAGATATCTTGATTATCTCAACGCCTGATGACATCCCTCGTTTTGAATCTTTGCTTGGGGATGGTAATCAATGGGGTTTAAATATTTACTACAAGGTACAACCGTCCCCCGATGGTTTAGCACAATCGTTTATCCTAGGCGATACCTTTATCGGAAACGATTTATCTGCACTCGTTTTAGGCGACAATATTTTTTATGGGCACGACTTTAATGAGTTATTGGGTAACGCAATGAAGCGTGAAAGTGGTGCTACTGTTTTTGCTTATCACGTGCATGACTCAGAGCGATATGGTGTGGCCGAATTTGATAAATCTAACAAAGTATTATCCTTAGAAGAAAAACCAAAGAACCCAAAATCAAATTACGCGGTGACGGGACTTTATTTTTACGATAAAGATGTGGTTACTATGGCTAAAAGTTTAAAGCCGTCCCCGCGCGGTGAGTTAGAAATTACAGATCTCAACCGACTCTATCTAGACAAACAAAAATTAAATGTGGAGATTATGGGCCGTGGTTACGCATGGCTCGATACGGGTACACATGATTCACTTTTAGAAGCAAGCCAATTTATTGCCACTCTCGAAAATCGCCAGGGTTTAAAAGTATCTTGCCCCGAAGAAATTGCTTACCGTCGTGGCTGGATTAACGCATCACAATTAGAAAAGTTAGCCGCACCACTCTCGAAAAATGGTTACGGCCAATACCTTCAACGCGTCCTAAAAGAAATAATCCTCTAACACATGAAAGTGACTCCGCTAGCCATCCCCGATGTGTTACTCATCGAACCCCAAGTGTTTAGTGATGATCGCGGTTTCTTTTTTGAAAGTTTTAATCGAAATAAATTTGAAGAAGCGGCGGGCTTGAAAGTTAATTTTGTGCAGGACAATCATTCAAAATCACTGAAGGGTGTGTTACGAGGCCTTCATTACCAGTTACCACCCAAGGCACAGGGTAAGTTAGTGCGTGTTATTCAGGGTGAGGTATTTGATGTCGCATTGGATCTTCGACAATCATCTCCAACCTTCGGCAAATGTGTCGGCGAAATTTTATCTGCTGACAATAAGAAACAGATGTGGATTCCCGAGGGTTTTGCGCATGGTTTTTTGACGCTATCGGATACATCAGAATTTTTATATAAGACGACTGAGTTTTATAGTAAAGAGTACGAACAGACGATTCGATGGGATGACGAAATAATTGCTATCGATTGGCCGATAAAAGACGTATTCTTATCAGCCAAGGATAAGACAGCCCATTCTTTTAAAGAAGCCACTTATTTTAATTAAATTTACCAGGCCTTATGTTCTAAGCGAAGGATCTGGTTAGTGAGTTTTGAAATGAGTATTTCTGAGTGTGATGCAATAATCAAAATAGAAGATTTTTTAATGTAATCATGGAGTCTGATTTCAGCTTTTTTTAGGAACTCATTGTCCCCAACACTTAACCATTCGTCCATTAAAATGATATCAGCAGGCACGGTAGTTGATACTGCAAAACCCAAGCGCATATGCATACCGGTCGAATACGTATGAGTAGGCATGTGTAAGAATTGACCTAGCTCTGTAAAGTCTGCAATCTCTTCCTCCAAATTTTTAATTTGCTTAAGACTTAATCCCATCATCACACCTCGCATACGAATATTTTCAAGTCCGGTGGCTTCGGGATTCATACCGAGCGAAATATCGATGAGTGATGCGATCTTACCTTCTACCTTGATTGCACCTGCGGTAGGCTCAAAGATGCCTGCGATAGTGCGAAGGAGCGTTGATTTCCCTGCTCCGTTAGGCCCCATTACACCCAATCGATCACCATCTTTTAGTTTCAGGCTGAGACTATCTAACGCTGTTACTGAGGCAATATCATTAGAGCGCTTATGTAATATTTTTTTTAGGAAGGTATTTTTTAGTGAGCGACTATGGCCCCCAAAAACGGGAATCTGAATAGTTACTTTATCAAGTTCAATAAATGCCATCTCTTACAACCAGTAAGCGACTCTAGATCGATAGCGACCAAGGCAATAAAATGACATTAAAACAAGAGTGATCAATGAAATGAAAGACCATAAGAAGTCACTCACTGAGGGAAGATTGCCTAACAAGGGTGCGCGTATCATTTCAATCCAGTGGAAAAAAGGATTCCATTCTGCGAGATACATTTTATTGCGGATCGATTCTACTTGCCACAATATAGGTGTGAAATAAAAAATGATCTGAGTTAGTACATTAATAACCTGCGCCATATCTTGGTAGCGAGAACATATAATCATGATGATGATGGATAAGCTAGTAATAATGAGCTGGATAATTACCAGGCCAGGAATTGCCATTAGGTTAACCCAAGAAAATTGATTACCTAGGAAGATAAGTACCAAGGTAATAATGATGGAGTTTTGTAAAAAGATCACCATCTGTCTCACATTAAGTCTCAAGGTAAAAATTGGAAGCGGTAGCTTCATTTGTTTGATGATGCTCTCAAACTGACCAAAGCCACCAGCTGCTTCATTAAGTTGTCCTGATATCCAGCTCCACAGAATGAAGCCTATGGTGAAGAAGGGTAGGTAGGTTGCAATTGGCTGATCAAATATATGAGACCATAAAAATCCTAACATCAAAATCATAATACCCATACTAATACTTACCCACCAAGGACCAATCACTGAGCGTCGATAACGTAATTTAATATCCTGAAGACCCATAAAAAGCCATTGTGGGTGGCTACTGAGAGCCTCCGCTACTTGGTTAAAACCATTTTTAAGTGCATGCATCATACGGTTTGTATCCCTAGATATAACGAGTCGTTGTCATCTAGCATATATTATACCTTGAATGCCCCAACCTATTTTTGATATATGAAATCGTGCTCAATTTAAGATCTACATTTGCACTCTAAAACTACCTCATTAAAATTAGTTGGATATGCATACATCCGCCTTAAGGTTTGGTAAATTATTCTTCGATACTTATGTCAGTCAAGATGATTCAATAATTTTGGATATAGGATCTCAGGATGTGAATGGAAGCCTAAGAACAGTTGCCCCATTGAAGAATCAATATATTGGGTTAGATTTTGTCGCGGGCAAGGGTGTTGATATTATATTAACTGACCCCTATATATTGCCATTTGAAGATGACTCCCTGGACATCATAGTCAGTTCTTCTTGCTTCGAGCACTCAGAATTTTTTTGGATTTTATTTAATGAAATATTGAGGGTGCTGAGACCTGGCGGTCTCCTCTACATTAACGCCCCTTCTAACGGAGTATTTCATAGGTATCCAGTCGATTGTTGGCGTTTCTATCCCGATTCTGGTATTGCAATGCAAAATTGGGGCAGGCGCTCTGGTTTTAAAGTGAGCCTTATGGAGTCCTTTACTGGAATGCAAATTAACGAGGGCTGGAACGATTTCGTCGCAGTCTTTATTAAAAGTGATGTATCAAATAGCCCTTATAAAAAAAGAATGCTGGACTCTATTGCTGATTTTAGAAATGGTTTTCGAGATGGGGTGAGTGAGGCTATTCATTTTTATGAGTCAAACCAAGACCAAGAGAGAATTAAAAAATTAGATCAATCCTATCAAACTCTAGATCAATCCTATCAAACTCTAGATCAATCCTATCAAGCCTTAAAGCGATCTTATGATAGCATCATAGAGTCCAGAAGTTGGAGATTTACAAAGCCTTTGCGCTTAATTAGCAAAGCATTAAGAAATTCGTCAGGGAATTGAGGTTACTTTTGGCTTAAACGCAATGCTTTTTCGAAATCGAAAATCAGTAATTCTAATTTTCTTTTCGGGATGACGTATTTAATTCTTTGGTCATCCATATTGAATTTATGTGTAATAAAGCCTTTTTTCTTTAGTGAGGTAAGGTCGCGGTGGATTTTGGCTCTCGAACCTAGGTCCTTAATAGAAAGAATGTCTTTCACGGATACTTGAGATTTTTTTTGCCATACAACGGTCAGCTTGTTTATTAAAAAATACTCTGAAGGGGTAAGCTCTTTAAAAGAGTCTAGGGTTTCGATGAGGTTTACAAATCTTGCGTGTGAATTCATGACGCACATTTTACATCATTTTTTTTAATCCTAATGCGTCAAAAAAAGAGGGGGGTTCACATAACCCTTATGCCTCTATGGTTTCCTACTATAGATAGCAAAACATTTAATAAAAAACCCATAGATTGACCCTGATTAGTTTTATTAACAGTGGCTCATATTTTTAGGCTTTCCTAATGTTAAGCCTGCGATATCTTTTTTCTGATCTTCACCATGATCACGATTGTGATTAAGATGCCCGCTAAGTCGCCGATCACCATCTTTATGGAAGATTGGATGCTTGTATTCATAAGACCAGCCGCATTGAAGAAGAAATTATGGCATAGCGCATTGGTAATACTAAAGATTAAGGCCAGAAAAACGAAATGAAACCAGCTCATCTTTTGATTTAATACTCTTAAACTCATCAAGCGCTCAAAAATAAATATAGCCAGGATCGGACTTAATGCACAGATTGCGCCCGTCAAGATAGCTTTCACAGCAACCATCTTTAGAAGTAAGAAGTTGATTGTAGAGCCGCCCACTAACATACCTAAAATGGCACGAGAACGATAAATCATGAAGAGAACAAGCTTGAGACCTGAGGGAATAAATACCCAGCTGATGAGTGAGGTATCCAAGATGATTGAATGGATCATAAAAGCGAAAACCCATGCAGAGGAAATTAATATCGTGACTGCGAATAAATTTTCTTCACACAACCTGATCACTTTTGTCAAAAATGAGGGTGAAATATTGTGTATGGTCACACCACGATTTTTTTTAAATTGCCCTAATTTTTCCATATTCAAGCACTATATAAATTAGTTATTAATATTGTAATGATTATATTAAATATAATCATTATCAATATGATAAAATTTATCCATCAATTTTTTTAGAAAATACATCTTAGATATTAGTTAAGAGATTTTTGAGTTGAATTATAAAAAGATAGAAATATAAAAATAATATCTAGAGAATATTAATAAATGAAGAAAATTGCTCATTTTGGGGCTTTTGATCATGATAGCTTCGGAGATCTTTTGTTTCCTTTCATAGCGGAATATTTCTTATCTGATTTTTTAATTATTCATGTTGCACCAACACAAATAAAATCTAAATGGATTGATGCAAAACCTGTGATATCAGTTGCCGAAGCAATGGAAATTAAGGATTGGGACGGCATAATTGTAGGAGGAGGCGATATAATTCAAGCTAATGGGTGGAGCACAGACAAATGGAAAAAAGAAAATAATTTATCCTTATTTTCCCTTCCAAGCTTGTGGGTAGCGCCATCAATATTATCTGCAAAATTAAATATACCGATAGTTTGGAATGCTCCAGGTGTTCCTTTAGACTTTGAAAGTCAGTTTATAGAACTGGGAAGGTTAGCTATAAGCTGTGTTGATTATCTCTCTGTTAGAGACAAACAAAGTTTTAATAAAATTTATGATCTCACAAAAAAATCTATCAATATTGTCCCCGATACAGCAATAGCCGTTAGCAATATTTGGCCTGTAAATTCAAAAGAACGTCATTTTGTTTTTTGTTTTTCTAAATATGAAGTAGAAAAAAATTTTGATGTTATTAAAAAGACATTAAAAACTGTTCGAAATAAATACAGCTTAAACTCAAATCAGATATTTATATTGCCATTGATGATGTGGGAATGGGATGGCGTTGATTACAGAAATCTATTTCAGGATTTAGATGTTACGGTTTTATCCTCCAACATAAGCATTAAAGACATCGCCAAAATTATTGGCAGTGCTAGTGCTTATATAGGTAATTCACTTCATGGCTTTATTACAGCAATTTCTTATAATGTTCCTGCTGTCATGGTAATTTCTAACAATCATCAATCTAATAAATATTATGGATTTGTGGAAGAGCTAGGGCTTAATAGTAGTAAATTTATTACTTCCGAATGGCTAACGGCTTTGGAAATATGCATTCCTAATAAGCCTGGGGACCAAATATATACATTAGAGAAAAAAATAGATAGCCATTGGAACCTTATTAAAAATATTCTTGAAAACAATAAAGTAGAAAAAAAACATACTTTCGAAAAAATTCTTAATATTAGTTCTAATGAGAACAAACAATTATTATCAATCGGTACACTGCCTAAGTTTTTTGTTTATTTGGCTGGTAAAAAAATTGAAGAATATAATATCCAAATTGATGATCAAATATATAAAATTTCTTTGCTTGAAAGTGAAGTATTAGAACTTAATAAATCCATCTCCGATCGAGATGGAAAAATTCATTATTTAAATGACACTATTAAGGAACGAGATCTTCAAATCACAACACTTAATAAATCCATCTCCGATCGAGATGG
>JACCDP010133424.1_pt1 | contig 41535 bp, 7 predicted proteins | sample 7445841 | NCBI WGS metagenome assembly JACCDP01 (sample SAMN15323441, study PRJNA562643) | freshwater metagenome | isolation source: river surface water | place: USA:Blue River Watershed | collected 2017-08-17 | reverse complement strand
GATTTTCTGGAGGGGAGCGACGAGGGAGTCAATACGGGCCCTAGGTAGGGCGGCCATTGCCATGGCCGCCGTTCGCAGAGGCACGTGCGGATCACCGGGCATAGTCTTTCGGCATTCCAGCCTCCGTCCGCCCACGTACGTGATGGCAATCACGTCCCTACCCTACCCCGGCTATGGGTGATCTATGGATTCGGGAACCGGCCTAAGTGGCCAAAGATACGGCATGGCCTTACCTGAACGCGAGACACTTGGGCATCGTCGCCCAACTTGGGTGTCAGATAGCGATCCGATTTTCGTGACAATCTGCGGAGCCACCCGCGGAGCGAATCAGTTCGCACGCGCTCCCCAATGGGAAGCTCTAATCAACGCAGCGGAACACCTAACCCGTCTGATGATTTGGCAACCGCTCTTGCTACTAGCGATGCCCGACCATGTGCACCTGATAGTGGTCATCCCGAAATCGGCGGGTATCGATCTGGCCATCCGGAGATTCAAACGTGCCACCAGTTACGGAAATCGAATCCAGTGGCAGCCAGCGGCCTTCGACCATAGAATTCGGTCCGACGATAGTTACCGCGAGAAGTGGCAATACGTGTTGGCCAATCCCAAGCGAGCCGGCCTGATTCAAGAAAGCGAGGCGTGGCCATACGTGAAGAATTGGAGCATTAATGTGCCCGGTTAGTGCACCCACCTAGGCAGGGCGGCCATTGCCATGGCCGCCGTTCGCAGAGGCACGTGCGGATCACCGGGCATACTCTTTCGGCATTCCAGCCTCCGTCCGCCCACGGACGCGATGGCAATCACGTCCCTACCTCAGGAAATTCAGGCACAAAAAAGGGCGGCCGAAGCCGCCCTTCCCTTCCGTCTCAGCCCGAGGTTCAGGCCTTCTTCTCCTGGCGCTTGCGGCGACGGATCGCGGCGGCCGCGAGGGCCAGCGCGCCGAGGCCGAGTCCGTAGGTCGAAGGCTCCGGCACCGCGGTCAGCGTGATGGCGCCGTTCGTGGTGTTGAAGTCGATCGCCCACAGGCTCGCCGACGAGGCCGCGCCACCGGTGTAGGTGAACTGGCTCGTGTCGAAGGTGAACAGGTCGTTGACGTTGACGTTGGCGCCGAGGTTCAGGGTGTTCTGGTTGAACGAACCGAAGCTGAAGCTCTGGATGCCCGACGCGCCCTGGAGGAGCGACAGGTTGCCGGCCGCGCCGAGGTTCGCGCCGTCGGTGAGGGAGATCAGCTTGATCACGACCTTGTTGGACACCGAGGCGCCGCTGAGGTCGAGGTTGCCGAAGGCGAACTGGTCGTAACCCACGCCGGCGACCTGGGAGTTGATGTCCCAGATCTTGAACTCGAGACGGGCGCCGCCCGACAGGGTCATGCTGGTCGTCGTGAAGGTGCCGATCGAGGCGCCGCGCGAGACGGTGCCGCGGTCGCCCACGGTGACGTCGCCGACCGAGACGTTGCCCGGAGCCACGTTGGTCACGAGCGTGCCGCCGATCGTTCCGTTGCCGCTGACGTTGAAGTCGTTGGCGACAGACTGATTGAGCACCATCGTGCCGGCATTGCCGACCGTGGCCGCACCGGAGCCGAGGGCGCCGGCGTCGCCGACCGTCACCTTGCCCTGGGCGACCGTGAGGCCACCCGAGAAGGTATTGGCGGCGGCGAGGACGAGGTCCCCGGCGCCGGACTTGACGAGGGCGCCGGTGCCGAAGGACATGCCGCCGTTGAAGGTCGTGGCCGTCGTGGTGTTCTCGAACCGGATGGTCGCGGTGGCGCCGTCGGCGACCTTGAGGCGGGCGCCGAGGTCCTGGTTGTTCGTGGCTTCCCAGCGAAGGGTCGCGTTGTTGGCCAGGTTGACGCTGCCGGCGCTGCCGGTGGTGCCGAGTCCGTTGAGGTAGAAGCCGAGCACGCCTCCGTTGACGTTGACTTCGGCGTCCGGAGCGAGCGAGGCGCCCGCGCCGGTGACGATCCACTGGCCGACGCCGTTCTTCACGATCGACGAGAACGCCTGGGCGGCGTCGCCGCCCTGGAAGAGGCGTCCGTCGTAGGTGTTGGCCAGGGTGCTGGTACCCGAGAGCGTCAGCGGACGACCGGCCGCCGGAGCGGTGTCATCGAAGTCAAGCTGACCAGGGCTATCCACCACGAACGGATTCGTGAGGCTCGTGGCGTGGAAGCCCGCGCCGCCGTCCTTGACGAGCAGCTTGCGGCCGAAGGTGCCGGCGCCGGTGTACTCGATGGAACCGCCGGCGAGCACGAGGTTCGCGTGGACGGTGGCGTCGGAGAGACCGAGCTGGGCCTCGTCGGCGAACTTCAGGAAGCCGCCGTTGAGGGTGATCGTGCCGGAGTTGGTCTTGGCCGAGCCCGAGAGCTCGAGCGTACCCGCGCCGGACTTCGAGAAGCTGGCCACGGCCGCGCCGCGGTCGCCGAAGGAACCGCTGAAGAGCACCGTCTTGCCGGCGGCCACGGAGAAGTCGCGGGACGCGCTCGTGGCGCCGAAGTCGACGAACTCGGCCGAGATGACCGAATTGTCGGTGGCGATGACGTTGCCGAGGAGCACCCAGGAAGGCGACGGCGTGTAAGGCGTGTTCGGGTCGAGCTGGGTGACCGTGTCGCTCGTCAGGTTGCCGCCGTTGAGCGTCACCGTGCCGAGGTAGGCGGTCTGCGTCAGCACGTCGGCGGTGCCGCCGTTGAGCGTCAGCGGGACGCCGTAGGACGGCGTGCCGACGGTGTCGTTGCCGACCACCTTGAAGAACGAGCCCGGCACGTTGGTCGAGTTGACCACGTCGTAGTAGTTGCCGAGGTTGACGATGATGCCTCCGGAGGCGGCCAGGATGCCTTGGGCGCTGACCTCCATGGTGCCGTTGTTGACGACCACGCGGCCGACGAACGGATTGGCGCCGTAGCTGCCGCCCATGTTGAGGACCATGGTGCTCTGCTGGACGACGTCGCCGGTGCCGCGGATCGGGCGGTACAGCTGGTAGTCCGTGGAGTAGTTGAAGCGCAGCTGGCCGGGGAGGCTGACGATCACCTGCTGGGCGTAGCCGAGGTCGCCGGTGTCGCCCGCGAGGGTGCCGTCGCCGACCTGGAGGATGCCGTTCTCGACGAGGAAGCGACCCGTGAAGCCGGAGTTGGCGGCCGTCAGGATGGTCGTACCCGTGCCGACGGAGCGGAGATCGCCGGCGCCGATGAGCTCGTTCGGGAAGTTCAGGGTGCCGGTGCGGTTCATGTTGAGCTCCGCGCCGCTGGCGATGCTCACGGCGCCGGAACCGAAGGAACCGATGTTCGTGATGGCCAGGATGCCCTGCTGGATGTCCGTGAGGCCCGAGTAGTTGTTGACCGCGCCGAAGCTCAGCGTGCCCGTGCCCGTCTTGGCGAGGCCGAGGGCCGCGCCGCCGCCGGCGACGTTGTCCGTGAGCGCGCCGGAGAAGGTGAACGACGAGTTGTCGCCGCCGACGGTGAGCGTGCTCTGGGTGGTCGTGGACGAGTTCGTGAAGAAGCCCGTGCCGGTGATCTGGTGCGTGGTCTGGTTGAAGCCTGCGAGGTCGAAGCCCGAGGAGACGTCCGCCGTGAGGAACGTGTCGGCCGGGAGGCTGTCGTTGCCCGCCCAGCGGATGACGCCGCCGGAGACCTTGACGCTGGCGCCCTTCATGTCGGCCTGCGTGGAAGGCGTGCCGAGGACCAGCACGCCGTTACCGGTCTTCGTGAGGGCCGTGGAACGGTCGGTGAGGTCGGTGCTGAGGCCGCCGTTGAGGGTGGCCGTGACGCCGTAGTGGGTGACCGAGATGGTGCGCGAGGCCGCGCCGAGGCTGACCTTGCCGGCCAGGTTGACGCCGGCGCCCGCGCCGCGGCCGCCGAAGGCGAAGTCGCCGTTGACGCTCACGAGGTTGGCGATGGTACGCACGGTGCCGTCGCTGAGCAGCGAGGTGCCTGCGCCGATCTGGAGGACGCCCTTGCCGACCGGGCCGCTCGTGACGACGCCCGAGACCGGGGTCGAGCTGGCGCCCAGCATGAGGGAGCCTGCGGAGAGCGTGAAGTCGGAGGCGAACGTGTTCTGGCCGCTGAGGGCCAGGACGCCGGAACCGGCCTTGGTCAGGGAGGTCATGCCGGCGTTCTGGCTGATGACGGAGGAGATGGTCAGGCCGGTCTCCGCGAGGCCCGCGTTGACGGTGATGACCGCCGCCGGGGCGCTGAACTCGACCGGAGCCGTGACGTTGGGCACCGAGACCGTCGACTGGTTGGTCGCGGTGATGGCGTTGGCGTCGGACAGGATCAGCTTCGTGCCGCCGGTGACCGCCGGGTTGGACATCGCGCCCTCGTTGGCGAAGGTCAGCGAGCGGAGCGTATTGATGCCGACGAGGTTGAGCGTGCCGCCGCCGATGAGGCTGACGCGGGAGGTCGCGGCGATCTGGCCTTCGTTGGTCACCATGGTGACCGTCGAGTTGGCGGACGAGGCCATGCCGCTGATGACGAGGTCGCCAGGGATCACCTGGTAGCCCGCCGGGGCGTTGAGGTTCAGGGTGCCCTGGTTGACGAACGTCGTGCCGACGTAGTCGTTCGAGACCGGCGAGGTCGGGGTGCCGAGACCCAGCGTGGCGCCGCCCGTCTTGATGAGGTTCATCGCACCGGTGAGCTTCACGTTGAAGTTCATGGTGTTCTGATTCGTGTAGACGTACAGGTCGCCGTTGGCCGCGGCGAGCGAGCTGGTGCCGTCGGCCGCCTGCAGCGTGATGAGCTGGTTGGCGTTCGTCACGATGCCCACGCCGAGGGTGACATTGGCGCCCGTGAAGGTGATCGTCTGCGCGGCGGCCGGACCGAAGCGCCAGGAGTAGGCGGCCTTCGTGCCGGTCAGCGTGCGGGACGTGCCGTCGTTGTAGTTGCCGTTGGCGTCGGTCGCCAGGGAGATGTCGGTGCCCGTGAAGCCCGGGGCGACCACGCTGTCGCGGTTCGCTCCCATCTGGACGATGCCGTAGGCGTCGGTGTAGGTCGCGAAGGTCGAACCGTCCGCGACGGCCCAGCCGCCGATCAGGTTGTTCGTCATGCTCGCGGCGGTGAAGGCCGTGCCGTTGAGCTTGTCGAGCTTGATGACAGAGGAGGCCGTCAGGCCCGGACGACCCATGGTGTCGGTGCCGCCGCTGTTCAAGGTGGTCCAACCGTTGAAGTTGACCGTCGGACGGGCCGCGCCGCCGCCGACGACGAAGTCGCCGAAGGTGATGCGGTTGCTCGCGCCCATGCTGATGTACGGGTTCGTGTTGACTTGGTTGCTGCCGAGCTGCGCGGTGACGCTGTCAAGGTTGACCACGTTGTCCGCGGAACCGCCGCCGATGACGGTGAAGGTACCGCCGGCGAGCGTGACCGCGTTGGCGGCCGCGAGGCGGACCGGGCTTTCCACGGCGTTGAGGCCGTAGTTGTTCCAGGTGAGCGTGCCCTGCGCGAGGCGGAGGCCGGCGGTGCTGGCGAGCGAACCGCCGTCGATGAGCTGGAGCGTGCCGCCGCGGACCACCGTCGTGCCGGCGTAGTCGCTGGCGGACGTGAGCGTGGTGGTGGTGTTGCCGCCGCGGACGAAGCTCAGCCCGCCGGTGAGGCGACCGGCGAACGTGCTGTTATCCTGGGTCGAGAAGACCGCGCCGGCGAGGCCGGTGACGGTGCCGCCCTGGCCGGGCAGCGGGTTGACGCTGGAAAGACCGCGGACCGCCTGGTTCTTGGCGCCGATGTCAAGGACCGCGTTGGCGCCGTTGAGGGACACGTACGGCAGGCCGATCGCGCCCGCCGAGGCGGAAATCGCGAGGGTGTTGTCCAGGCCGGAGTTCAGGCGGAGGGTGCCGTTGTTGATGGCGACGGTGCCGGTGAAGAAGCCGGTGCGCGCCTGGAGCTCCATCGTGCCGCCGTTGTCGAGGACGAAGCCGCCCGTAGCCGAGGGGATGAGCGAGGCGTTCACGTTCAACGTGGCGCCCGGCAGGACGTGGAAGTAGGCCGAGCCGGCCGACGGGCCGATGAGCGTACCCATGTCGAAGGTCGTCGTGCCATCCTTGACCAGGAGGCCGGCGGCGTTCACGAGGCTCAGCGAGAGCAGGTCGCCCGAGGGGCCGTACTTGCCGAAGACGCTGGCGGCCAGGCCCGAGGCGATCGAAGCCGTACCGCTGGTGGTCAGGGTGTTGACGGTGGTCGGCGCGGTGAGCGTCGTGGCGGCCGCGATGCGGGCGTTGTAGATGCCGCCCATGGTATTGGTCAGCGGGGCGAGCTCGGCTCCGGTGAGCGCGCGGCCGAAGCCCGTGATCGAATCACGCGTGAGGAAGCCCGTGCCGACGCCGGCGACGGAGGAATCGGCAAGGATATCGCCGCGGACGGACATGGTGGCGGAGCCGTTGGCTCCCCCGCCCTGCGCGCCGGAGAACCCGAAGTTCGTGGCGGTGAAGTTGGCCTGACCGGCGCCGCTGACCTCGGCGAGGCCGGCGATGACGAGCGTGCCGTTGGTCTGGAAGGCGTTGACCGCGACCGTGGCGGACGCCGTGGCGTTGGCGCTGAGGACGATGGTCGTGGCGTCGGCGATGCTGGCGATGGTGGCGCCAGCCGGGATGCCGGCCCCGGCGACGGACATGCCCGGGATGAGGCCGACCGTGCTCGGCACGATGACGTTGGCCGAAGCGTTGGTCGTGGTGCCGTTGAAGAGGGCGTTGGCGTAAGCCAGGGCGCCGACGTTGAGGGTGAGCGCGCTGGCGGCGTCGGGCGTGAGCTCGATGCGACCGCCGCCGTTGAGGGCCGCGAGGAGCGCGACGCCTTCGGTGGTGGCGCCGGCGGCGGAGCCGCCGATGGCGAGGCGACCGCCCTGGATGTTGACGCGGCCGCCGACGGCGGTGCCGAGGCGGTTGCTGAGGTTCGCCGCCGAATTATCGACGAGCAGCGTGCCGCCCGTGTTCACGTTGAACGAGGACTGGGCCGCGAGGGTCGAGACGAACGCCTTGCCGGCGCCTTCGTAGGCGAGCGTGCCGCCGCTGACGGAGAGCGCGCCGAACGAACCGGTCGCAGGCTGGGCGGAGGTCAGCGAGAGCTTGCCCGTGCCGATCTTGTTGATCAGGCCGTAGGAAGCGTCGTTGAAGCGCATGAACCGACCGCTGAACGTCGTGTCCGCGTTGTTGAAGCCGACGTTGAGCGTCGGGGTGCCGAGCGCGCTGAAGACGTCGCCGGAACCGGCGAGGCCGCCCCAGGTCGTGTTCAGGTTGTTCAGGTCGAAGCGCGTGCCGACGTCGAGCGTGAGCGTCGAGAGGCGCGAACCGGAGTTCGTGACGCCGGTCTTGATGCCGCCCGCGGCGACGGTGAAGCCGCTGGTGAAGAAGTTCTGGGCGCGGAATTCGAGCACGCCGTTGCCGGTCTTCGTGATGCCGCCGGCCGAGCCGACGATGCCCTGGAGGGCGAGCGTGGCGCGGAGCGGGTCGATGTCGCCGAAGCCGCCGGCCGCGATCGAAGAGACGTTGACGATGTTCGGCGAGGCGCCGAAGTCGACGCGACCTTCGACGTAAGGCGTGGTCGTGACGTTGGCCGAGGTGGCGTGGAGGCCGCCGGCGCCGATCGTCAGGATGCCGCGGGAGCCCGCGCCGGTCGCCTGGTTGGCGGCGAAGGTGCGGACGAGGCCGGTGCCCGTCGAACCGTCGTTGTTGATGGTCAGCTTGGCGACGGTGTTGTCTCCGAAGTAGCGGAGCTGGGCCGGACCGTTGAGGGTCACTTCGTTGCCCGCGGCGATGACGCCGGCGCCGTAGGTCTCGACCTGGCCGCCGTTGATCACGAGGCCTTTGGTGACGTCGGCCGCGAGCGGGATGTTCGAGTTACCGTTGACGCCGAGCCAACCCTGGTTGACGAGCGTGCCGCCGTCGTAGGTGTTGACGTTCTGCTCCATGAAGACCGGGCCGTTGCCCGACTTCACCAGCTTCAGGCCGCTGCCGACGATGCCCAGGCGGAAGACCTGCCAGCCGCCGCCGGTCGAGTACAGGAAGAGCTCAGGGTTCGGGGTCGTGACGAAGCCGCCCGCGTTGAAGTAGTGCGAGTTGGTACCCGTCGCGGCGAACAGGATGCCGCCCGAGGTGACCGTCAGCGTCTTGCCCGTCGCGACGTTGACCTGCATGGTCGTCGTGTCGCCGAGGCGCAGGGAGTTGATCGTCAGGTCGTCCGCTACCGGGACGATGGCGCCGCCGGTGTTCAGGTTGATGTTCGCCGTGGCCGCCGGGGCGACGAGCGTGTTCGCGTCGGTGGTGGCGTTGGCGTAAGCCGGGAAGCCGGGGGAGCCGAGCGCACCGACTCCGAGCGCGTCGGAGTAGGACGCGAAGTGGCTGGCGCCGGAAGCGTTGAGTCCGTCGACGGCCCAGCCGCCGAGCATGCCGTTGGTCAGCACGGAAGCCGCGGTGACGTTGGCGCCGTTGAGCTTGCTGAGCAGGATGCGGTGAGGGGAGCCGCCGGCGGAGAAGTTGACGGTGCCGCCGCCGACCGGTCGGACCAGGTCGCCGATGCTGAGGGTGGTGGTGGCGCCGACCACGGTCGACGGCAGGTTGTAGAGGAACGAGTTGCCACCGATCAGGTTGACGGTGCCGAGGGCTTCGGAGGTGGCCGACTGCGCGCGGCCGCGGAGCTCGAGGTAACCCTGGCGCAGGTTGACGACCGCTGCGTCGTTGATGCGGTTCGGGTTGTCCTTCAGGCTGTTCTCATTGTCGAGGTACAGGTTGGCGTAACTGATGTCGAGGGCGCTGGTCGCCGAGAAGGCGGCGTCGCCGTACATCACCGTCGAGCCGCCGTTGATCAGCGTCGTGCCGGTGTGGGTGCTGTCGCTCCAGAGGTTGACCGTGCCCTGACCCGAGCGGGTGAAGCTCACGTCGCCGGCGAAGCGGGCGGCCAGCTGGCGGCCGCTGTTGTCGGCGTTCATCACGAAGTGGCCGTGGCCGGCGTTGCTCGTGATGACCGTACCCTGGTTGGAGACGACGGATTCCGTGAACACGCCGTAGGCGAGCTGGGACTTGCCGTTGAGGTCGAGGGTGCCGCCGATGACGGAGAAGTAGTTGTTCGGCTGGATGGCGTTGGTACTGCCGAGCTTGACCGTGCCCTGGTTGAGCATGAACAGTCCGCTCAGGGTGTTGGTGCCGATCGCGCCGAGGCCGTTGACGGCCGCGACGGGCGGCGCGATGGTCAGGGTGCCTTCGCCGGCCTTGATGAGGGACGGGCTGCCGTTGCTCACGCCGGCGCCGCCCGCGAGCGCGGAAGACAGGGTGAGGTCGCCGAACGTCCAGATATTGAGCGTGGCGGTGGTGGCCGCGACCTGGTTGATCACGCCGCCGGTGATGACGGAGGTGCTGCCGGGGCGGACGAGGATGCCGCCGGAACGCAGGCTGAACTGGACGCCGTCGGCGAGCGCCAGGCCGGCGTTGCCTTCGATCGTCAGCGAGTTGCGCTGGGTGTTGAGGCCGACGGCCAGGTTGCCGGGGCTGGCGGCGGTGAGGAGGACGTTGGAGTTCGTGACCACGCCCTGGGCGGTGCCGCCGAAGACGCTCGGATCGGTCTCATACTCGCCGGCGTCGAGCCAGCGGACGTTGTTGCCCGTCGAGCCGAGGGTGACGAACGAGAGGTTGCTGGTGTAGGCTCCCGAGTAGTTCAGGTCGACCACGGCCCACGGCAGGATGCCGCGGTTCTTGGCGCCGGTCGCGCCGCCTTCGCCCGAGAGGGCCGGGGCGTTGGTGAACTGGACGGAAGCGCGGCCGGCGCTGGGCACCTGGCCCACGCCGCGGAAGAGCATCGAGACGCCCGGAGCGGACGCGGAGGACTGCGTCGGGGCGTTGTTGCCCCAGGCGGCGCCTCGGAACCAGAGGGTGGTCTGCGCGAAGGTCAGGTTCTGCTGCTTGACGCTGATGGTGCTCAAGCCCTTGCCGAAAGAGGTATCCCAGAAACCTTCGAGCGTCGCCGTAGGCGAGGCCGAGGCGCCGAGGAAGTCGAGGTTGCCGCCGCGGAACGTGATGTTCTTGTAGATGCCGCTCGCCGAGTTGCTCATGCGGCCCGTCGCGAAGTTGACCGCGGTGTTGTCGAGGCGGAGCGTGGAACCGACGTCGAGGTAGACGCGCGAACGCCAGGAACCGTTGGCGTCGACGAGCACGGTGCCCTGACGGATCAGGAGGCCGTTGGTGTTCTGGTCGATGACTTCGGTGACGTTGGAGGACTCGACGCGGAACGTGCCGAGACCGAGCTTCTCGACCGAGTTGAAGCGGGTCGTGCCGCCGTAGCTCATCTCGGTGTTGCCGAGCACGATGTCGCCGTCGGCGAAGAGCATCAGCGTGTTGTTGGCGACGGTGTTCTGGATGCCGCCGTAGATCTTCAGGGTCGAACCGGCCGAGGCGCCGATGCCCGCGCCGGCAGGCAGCGTCAGGAGGCCGGAGACGGTGTTGACGCCGCTGAGGCTCTGGAGCTGGGCGGCCTGGAGCTGCGAACCCGTGCCCTGCAGGGTGATGGCGTTCGGGAGGTCGTAGCCGCCGGTCAGGTGGAGGGAGGTGCCCTTGGCCGCGGAGGTCGGCGAGATCGAGATCGGGCCGGTGCCGGCCGCGAGGACGTTCTCGAGGCGGACGACGCCCGCGTTGATGTTCAGGCCGCCGGTCCAGCCGGCATTGGCGACCGGGAGCACGAGGAGGCCGGAACCGTTCTTGGCGAGGACGTTGCCGGCCGCCGAGAAGACGAACGGATTGGAGATCGTGAGGGTCTTGCCCAGCAGGACGCCCAGCGAGCTGGTAGCCGCGCCGAGGTTGAAGGTACGCGCCGTGGCGAAGGTGCCCGTCACGCCGAAGCCGGTGGCGGCGGTGCCGCCGTTGGCGGAGATCGTGACCGAGTTCAGCGCGTCGCCGAGGGCGGCGTCCGAACCGACGGTCAGCAGGCCGCCCTGGATGTCGACGGTCTTCCCTGCCCCGCCGAAGGTGTTGGCGCCGTTGAGCACGAGCGCGCCCGTGCCGAGCTTGACGAGGCCGAAGCCGGCGCCGGCGTCGGTGATGTTGCCGCCGACGGTGAGCGTGCTGCCCGCGACCGTGAGGACCGTGGCGTCCTTGAGGGTGACCGCGCCGTTGCCGAGGTCATAGGAACGCGTGCCGGTGAAGGTGAAGCCGGAGTTCCATTCCTGGACGTTGGCGCCGGTGTTGACGAGGTCCGCGCCGGAGACGTTGTCCAGCGTGACGCCGGAACCGAAGAAGAGCGGACCGGTGCCGAAGGCCGCGGCGTTGCCGATGTTGACGGTACCGAGGGCGACGTTGAGGCCGCCCGCGCCGGTGCCGGCGCCCGAGAGCGTCAGCGCGCCCGCGCCGGCCTTGGTGACCGGAGCGTTGAAGGCCACGCCGCCCGAGAGCGTCAGCGAGGAGCCGTTGGCGCCCGTGCCGTCGACGGTCCAAGCCTGGACGCCGGTGGCGGTGATCGGGGCGGAGATGGCGATCGCGCCGGCGTTGGCCTGGACTTCGATGCCGTTGTTCGAGCTACCGGGGTAGATCGTGAGGGTGCCGCCGGTGCCCGGGGCGACCGTGAAGGACGTGATGCCCGTCGGGGTCGAGGTGAAGACGAGGCTGTCAAGGGTCAGCGCGGCGTCGACCGTCGTGGCGACGGTCGGACCGACCGCGTTGGCGGTGCTGAAGATCAGCGTGTCGGTGGTCGTGGGGACGACGGTGGCCGGAGTCAGGCCCGCGAGGTCCTCGGACCAGGTGGCCGCGTTGTTCCACGAGGCGCCGGTGACGCCATTGAAGTAACGGTTGATGATCGGGCTGACGTTCAGCACCAGCGAGGCGCCGGAGGAGGTCGTCGTGTCGAACTTGTAGTTCAGGCCGGCCGGAGCGGCGCCCAGGATCCAGTTGGTGAGGTTCAGGCCGCCGGGCGCGGTGAGGAGCGTGTAAGAACCCGCGGCGACGCCGCCGAGGCTGCCGAGGTTGAGCGTGACGGTGCCGCCGAGGGTCGAACCCGCGCCGACGACGATGGAGTCGTTGGTGCCGGGAGCGCCGAGCTCGAAGCCGAGCGCGGAACCGTTGGCGAGGCCGAGGATCGTCGAACCGAGGGTGACCGCGGAACCGTCGAAGAGGTTCAGGGTCGCGCCGCTCGCGACGTTGAGCGCGGAGACGCCGTTGGCCGCGAAGCCGGCGCCGAGGGTGCCCTGCGAGACGGTGGCGACGCCGCCGTTGAGGTTGACCGAGCCGGCGATGGCGACCTTGCCGAGACCGGTCTTGGCCAGGTTGGCCGCGCCGGTCGAGCCGACGGTGCCGGCGAGGTTCAGGGTAGCGAAACGGTTGGCGACGTTGAAGGTCGCGCCGGAGGCGCCGACCGCGACGTTCTGGGCGGCCGAGGCGCTGACCGGGAGGGCCTGCGTGCCGACGTCGGCATAGGCGAGCGTACCGCCGTCGACGACGACGGAGCCGGCGCCGAGGTGGGCGCCCTGGGTGAAGGCGACCGTGCCCGCGTTGACGCGGAGCTGTCCCGTGAAGGCGTTGGCGCCGGAGAGAGTGACGAGCCCGGCGGTGGTCTTCACCACGTTGACCGCGCCGCCCAGGATGGCGGAGACGGAGCCGGCGCGGAGGTCGAAGTCCGCGGCGGAGGTGAGCACGCCGGTGGCACCGGCCAGCGAACCGCCGGCCAGCGTCACGCCGGCCACGGTGTCGTTGAAGGTCGCGACGTCGAAGGCACCGCCGTTGACGGTCAGGACGGTGAGGTCGGACAGGGCGTCGTTCGCGCCGAGGCGGAGCGTGCCTGCGTCGACGGTGGTCGCGCCGCCGAAGCCGTTGGCGCCCGCGAGGGTGAGCAAGCCCGCGCCGACCTTGGTCAGCGAAGCCGTGGCGCCATTGATGGCGCCGGTGACGGCGATGTCGCCCGCGCCGCCGAAGGTGAGCGCGCGGCTGCCCGCGACGACGGCGGTGGCGCCGCCGAGCGTGAGGGTGCCCGCATCGGAGCGGACGAGGGTGTCGGCCGAGAGGGTCACCGTGCCGTTGAAGGCGTTGACGCCGCTCAGGTTGCGCAGGGCGCCGGTGGCGCCGAAGCCCGTGCCACCGAGGGTGACGGCTTCCGCGGCGACGATCGCGCCGCCCTGGAATTCGAGGGACGCGCCGCTGGCCACGACGGTGTCGCCGACGGCGGTGCCGAGCGCGTCGGCATGGCCGACGCCGAGGATGCCCGCGTTGACGGCGATCGCGCCGTCGAAGGTGTTCGCGCCGGAGAGGAGCAGCGTGCCGAGGCCGTTCTTGGTGACGGTGGCCGTGGTGCCCGTGAGGGCGCCGCTGACGACGAGGTTGCCCGCGCCGTCAAAGGTGACGGCGTTGGTCGCGGCCGCGATGGCCGTGGCGTTGCCGAGGACCAGCGAGCCCGCGTCGGACCGGATCAGGGTCGCGCCGCCGAGGGTGACGGTGCCGCCGAAGGAGTTGACGCCGCTGAGGTTGCGCAGCGCGCCGGTGGCGCCGAGGCCCGTACCGGTGACGGCGAGGGCTTCGTTGCCGACGGAGATGCCGCCTTGGAGCTCGAGGGCCGCGCCATCGGCGACCGAGGTGCCGCCGGTGACGGCGCCGAGGGCGGTCGAGTGGCCGACCGCCAGCAGGCCGGAAGCGACCGTGGTGGCGCCGGCGTAGGAGCTGGCGCCCGAGAGGGTGATCGCGCCCGCGCCGACGACGTCGACGGTGCCCGAACCGGAGATGGCGTTCGCGGCCGCGTAGCTGCCGGCGCGGTTGATGACGAGGGCGCCGTTGTTGACGATCGCGCCCGAACCGAGGGTGCCCGTGGTCGAACCCGTGCCGACCTGGAGGGTGCCCGCGGCGATGGTGAGCTGGCCGGAGAAGGCGTTGCTGCCTTCCAGGATGAGCGTGCCCGCGGTGGTCTTGGAGAGGGCGCCGCCGCCGTTGATCTCGGTGACGTTCTTCAGCGTGCCCGACTCGAGGAGCACGTTGTTGATCGGACGGGTAAGCGTACCGATGGTGTAGCCGTTCAGGTCGAGGGTCGCGTTGTTGAGCTTCAGGGTCGAGGTGACGGAGGCGAAGCCGTTGCCGACGCCCTTGGCGATCTGGTTGCGGACGTTGACCGTGCCGCCCGTGATGTTCAGGGCCGCGACGGCCGTGCCGTTGCTGTTGGTCGAACCGCCCAGGGTGACCGGACCGTTGATGGTCACGTCGCCGCCGGAGATGTTGACCGTGCCGCTGGCCGTCTGGGAGGAGGCGTGCGTCGAGGTGCTGGCCGCGAGGTTGAGGCCGGTGTTGCCGATGACGACGGTGCCGCCCGAGATGTTCAGGGTGCCGGCGGAGGTGCCGGTGGCGGCGCCGCCGGTGTTGCGACGGTCGCCGACGTTGACGGCGGTGACGTCCAAGGTGCCCGCGGAGAAGCTCATCGTCGCGGTGACGCTGCCGCCGTCGGTGTTGATGCGTCCGCCGATGTTGAGCGAGGTCAGCAGCAGGTCGGCCGAGTGGCCGGACAGGTCGGCGACGATCGTCGGGACGTAGCCCGTATTGTCGTTCATCCAACCGACGTTGAAGACGGCGCGTCCGTTGCCGGCGCGATTACGGACGATCAGGCTGCCCTGGGCCAGGTCGTGGAATTGCAACAGGGCACCGGCTCGGGAGCCGCCCAGCTCGATGGTGTTGACGTTGAGGGTGTTCACCCCGGTGCCGAGGCGCAGCTCATGCTGCGGGACGCCCGTCGGCGAATTCATGTTCAGGGTCGCCGCGACGATCGTGCTCGTGGGAGCCAAGGTCACGACCGAGCCCGCGCCGCCGCCGGCGCCGCCGTTGCTGTTGGTGGGGTCGCCGATGCGGAAGGTGCCGCCGGCCAGACCGGCGTAGAAGGACGACAGGCCCGACATGTCGAGGACGGCGCGGTTCGTGACCGCGTCGGTCGTGTTGGCGCCGATCTGGACGTTGATGAGCGCGGAGTTGCCCACGCCGCCGATGGTGAAGTCGCCGCCGCCGTTCATGACGAGGCGGGTGACGGTCGTGTTAGCGCTGTTGAAGCCGACGGTGACCGCGCCGTTGACGCGGAAGCTCTGACCGGCGCCGACGGTGATGACGTTGTCGGCGACCGCGTTGCGGTTGCGGACGACGAGGCTGCCGAAGGTGGCGCCGCCGTTGGTCAGGTCGAGGGCCGAGACGACGGTGGAACCCGCGACGTCGCCGAAGTTGAGCACGCCGCCGGTGTTGAACTGGCCGGGCGCGGCGACGGAGACCGTGCCGGTGCTGCCGAGGGTGACCGAGCCGTTGCCGGTCACGACGTTGCCGGCGGGCATCGCGTAGGCGTCGGTGCGCGCGAAGATGAGCGAGCCGGCGTTGGCGATCGGGCCGCGGCCGATGGAGCCCGTAGCGTCATAGGAGCCGACCTGGATCGTCGACGTGGCGGCGATGACCGTCGCGCCCGTGTAGGTGTTGGCGCCGACGAGCGTGACCTTGCCCGCGTTGTTGAAGGTGACGCCGGTCTTGCGGGTGCCGGCACCGAGGACGTCCTGGATGGTGGCGCCGAGGGTGGTCGTCGCGCCGACGTAGGTGAAGACGGAATCGGCGACGGTGCTGCTGTTGCCGATGACCTGGGAAGCCGGGACGGCGCCGACGCCGGTGACGAAGCCGGAGACGGTCTGGTCGAAGCCGCCGAGGTCGAGGACGCCCACGGTGCCGTTGCCGCCGAGGGTGAGGGTGCCGACGGAGAACGCGTCATCCGCGCCGAGGCGGGCCGTGCCGTTCGCGATGACGGTGCCGCCGGTGTAGGTGTTCGTGTTGGCGAACTCCAGCACGCCGCCGCCGGCGTAGCCGATGGCGATCTTGGTGCTGGGCGCGGCCTCGACGAAGGCGCCGCCGAAGGAGACGGTGCCCGCGCCGGTGAAGGTCAGGGTCGAGGTGCCGACGGCGCTGTTGCGGATCGTCTGGTTCGCGGCGGTGCCCGCGGTCGTGAGGGAGGCGAGCGACTTGCTCTGGCCGTTGAGCTCGAGCGTGGCGCTGGCGCCCACGCTGCCGAGGACGACGGAGGTGGAATTGGCCCAGGCGGAGGCGCCGCCGAGCACGAGGGTGCCGCTCTCCACGCGCGTGGCGCCGGAATAGGCGTTGATGCCGGAGAGGGTCAGCGTGCCGCCGGCCGCCATGCGGCTGACGAAGTCGCCGGTGCCGTTGACGGCGTTGGCGAAGGTCAGGCTGCCCGAGCGATTGATGACGAGCGTACCGTTGTTGGTGACGACGGCGGAAGGCGGCAAGGCGCCGACCGCGCCGGCGTCGCCGACCTGCAGGGTGGCTCCGGAAGCGACCACGGTCGTCCCCTGGTAGACGTTGGAGCCCGTGAGCACGAGGGTGCCTGCGTCGACGGCGAGGCCGCCGAGACCGCCGATGACGGAACCGATGGTCGCCGAGCCGACGGTGTCGACCTTGAGGGAGCCGTCGACGGTGACCGTGCCGGTGCCGGTGATCGAGCTGCCGGTGCCGAGGGTCAGGGTCTGACCGGAGGCGACGGTGGTGCCGCCGTCGTGGCCGAGGTTGCCCGTGATGGTCATGTTGCCGCCGCCGAGGACGGTGACGGAACCGAGGCCGGTGGTGTCGCCGGCATGCGTGAAGCTGTCGGGACGATCGAAGGAGAGGACGCCGAGCGAGCCGATGGCCGCGTCGCCGAGGGCGCCGCCCTGCCCCACCTGGAGCACGCCCGCCGTGACGGACGCGCCGCCGGTCAGGGTGTTGGCGCCCGTCAGGACGAACTTGCCCGCGCCGGTCTTGGCGAGGGCGAGGGTGCCGAGGCTGCCGTCGGCGAGGACGCCCGCGAAGGTCTGCGCGCCGGCGCCGATGCCGACCGTGAGGGTCGCCGTGCCCGCGGCGCCGTTGACGACCGTAGGCGTGCCGACGGTGGCGTGGGTGGTCAGGCCGGCGACGGTGACGTCGTTGCCCGCCAGCTTGAACTGGCCCGTGGCGCCGGAGCCGAAGGCGACGGAGTTGCCCGTGCCCAGGGCGCCGGAAGCGCCGAGGGTGAGCACGCCGGAACCGTTCAGGACGACGTCGCCCGAGAGCGTGTTGGCCGCGCCGAGGACGAGCGTGCCGCCATTGACGGCGAGGCCGCCCGCGATGGTCTGGGCCGAGGCGAAAGTAAGCGTACCCGCGTTGACGGTGACGCCGCCGGTGAAGGCGTTGCCCGTGTTCGCGAAGGTAGCGGCGCCGGCGCCGTTCTTGACGATGCCGGTCGAGCCGGTGACGCCGTAGGCGCCGCCGAAGGCGTAGGCGAGCGTGGCGTTGTCGATCGTCAGGCTCGAGGGCGAGACGTTGCCTTCGCTGATCGCGACCGTGCCGGAATCGGCGAGGTCGTTGAAGACGATGGCGTCGGCCGCGCGATAATCGGTGGCCGTGCCGCCGGGGACGAGGCGAAGGTTCGCCGGACCGTTGCCCGGGGTCGCGTCCGGCAGATGCCAGACGGTATCAGGCGTGGCGCCGACGGCGCCGTGCCAGCGGACGGAGTCGCCGGCGATGCTGATCGTGAGCTTGCTGAGGTTGCTCGTGACGAGCGTGCCGGACTGACGGCCGCCGAGGCCGGAGATCGAACCGACCGTGAAGGCGGTGAAGTCGGCGAGGGCCGTCGTGAAGTTGGCGAGGTCGTACGTGCCGTTGGCGAGCGCGCCGCCGTTGACGGCCGTGACGACCACGGAACCCGCGCCGCCGTTGGCGGTGAGGGTGCCGATGTTCAGGAGCGAGGCCGAGGCGCCGAGGTCGATGTTGCGGAAGCGGAGGGTCGCGACGTCGCCCGGGTTCGCGCCGAGGACGAGGTTCGTGACGGCGAGGCTGCCCGAGACGCCGTTGCCGGCCTGGACCGTGCCGCCGTTGGCGACGTTGACCGTGCCGAGGAACGTGCCGGCGCCGCCGAGGACGGCGTTGCTGGCCACGTTGGCCGAGACGTTCGCGCCGGCGTTGCCGCCGAAGAGGAGCGAACCGCCGTTGACGTTGACGGCGACCGTGCCGGTGAGGGCGGAGGTCGGACCCATCACGAAGGCGCCGTTGCCGGCCTTGATGAGCTTGCTGGTGCCCGAGCCGTCGACGGAACCGCCGAAGGCGCTGTTCGCGCCGACGGTGAGCTCGCCGTTGAGGCCGAGGAGGACGGCGCCGCCCGTGGCGCCCGCGCCTTCGAGGGTGGCGACGGTCTGGGTCGTGCCGTTCAGGTCGAGCTGCGCGCCCGCGACGTTCGCGAAGCGGACGACGGAGCTGGCCGAGAGGTTGCCGTTGGCGCCGGCCTTGATCGTGCCGCCGTCGATGGCGGTCTCGATGGCATAGGTCTGGGCGGCGTCGAAGGTCCACACCCCTGCCCCGCTCTTGGTGAGCGAAGCGGCGTTGATGAAGTCGGTGGCCAGCGAGCCGTCGCCGGCGCCGGTCAGGACGAGGGCGCGGTTGACGCCGTCGGTGCTCCGGGCGTTCAGCGTGCCGGCCGGGCCGTCGAGCGTGAGCACGCCGGCGTCGGAACGGAGGGTGAGCGCGCCGCCGTCGGTCGGGCGGAGGCCGACCGACCAGACGTTGGTACCGGAGATGTTGCGGAGGGACGGGGTCGTCGCGGCGACGCCGGCATAGGTGATGCCGCCATCGAGCTGGAGTCCCGCGCCGGCGCTGGCGACGAGGGAGCTCGTCGAGCCGAGGGCCGAGGCGTGCGCGATGCGCAAGGCGCCGGCCGTGACGACCGTGGCGCCGGCGTAGGTGTTCGCGCCGGAGAGCGTGACGGTGCCGAGGCCGTCCTTGGTGAGGCCGGCGGTACCGAGGGTGAGCGCGCCGCTGACGACGAGGTCGCCGGCGCCGCCGAGGGCGAGGGCGTAGTCCGGAGCGGAGACGGCGCCGGAGAGCGTGAGCGTGCCGGCGTCGCTGCCGAAGCGCGTGGCCGAGGTCGCGGTGATCGCGCCGGAGAGCGTGTTGGCGCCGCCGACGTTCTGGAGGACGCCGGAGGTGGCGGAAAGGCCCGTGCCGCCGACCACGAAGGGCTCGGCCGAGGTGATGCCGCCGGAGACCTGGACGGCCGCGCCGGAGGACACGATGGTCGCGCCGAGGGCGGAACCCAGGGCGGTGGCATGGCCCATGTTCAGGGCGCCCGCGAAGACCTTGGTGACGCCGGAGTAACCGGAGGCGCCCGTGAGGGTGAGCACGCCGGAGCCGTCCTTGTAAAGGGCGAGCGAGCGGAAGGCGCCGTCGTTGATCGCGCCGGCGAACGCGGAGTTCGCCGTGGCGTAGGTGGAGAGCACGGAGCCGCCCGCGAGCAGGCCGGTGTCGGTGATGACGCCGCCGTTGCCGGCGAGGACGCCGATCGCCGCATTGCCGGTGCCGTAGATGTCGAGGACGCCGCCGTTGACGGTCAGCGCGCCGTTGAAACCGGTGTCGCCGCCGAGGGCGTTGGCGTTGGCGATGCGGAGCGTGCCCGCGTTGACGGTCGTGCCTCCGGTATGGGCGTTGGCGCCCGAGAGGGTCTGGATGCCCGCGCCCGACTTGACGAGCGCAAGGTTGCCGGTGATCTGACCCGCATAGGTCCAATCGCCGGTGAAACGTCCGCCGTCGTTGGCCGCCACGTTGATCGTGAGCGTCGAGAGGGCGCCGGAGGTGTTGGTGACGAGGGCCGGCTGGACCGCGACGCGCGTGAGCGCGCCGATGGTCTGATTGAAGCCGCTCAGGTCCAGGCTCGCGGTGCCGACGGAACCGAGGTCCACGATGGCGCGCGTCGAGAGCGCATTGTTGGCGCCGAGGGTGACGACCGCCTGCTGATTATAGAAGTAGTCGTAATCGGACGGCGTCGCGGTGGCGTTGGAGAACCGGATGTTGCCGACGCGGGCGGTGACCATCTGGCCAGGCGCCGCGGTCACGGGTCCGGAGATGTCCAGGGTGCCGCCGTTGGAGCCGAAGAGACCGCCGGCGATGGTGGTGTGTTCGACGAAGATGGGGCCGGACAGCGTACCCACGCCCGAGGAGGCCGAGAGGAAGATGGCGGCCTGGCCGCTGATGCCCGAGGCGTACCTGATGTTGATCGGGTTCGCGACGGTGACGCCCTGGTCGAGCTGGAACTGGCCGGTGCTGATCAGGTTGACGACGTTGGCGCTGGCGCCGAGGGCGCCGGAGGCTTCGACGCGGAAGATGCCGCCCGCGCCGCCGATGTTGACCGGGCCGGTGAAGTCGTTGGCCGGGTTCTTGAGGATGACCATGCCCGGACCGACCTTGGTGAAGCCGATGTTGCCGGTGATCTTGGAGCCGATGGAGAGGTACGGGACCGCGCCGGTCGGCCACTGGTGGACGATGAGGTCGGTGCCGTTGCCCGAGGTGATCGTGCCGCCGTTGATGGTGACGGTGTTCGCGCCGACGGCGGAGCTGACGAGGATACCGCCGCTCGCGATGGTGAGGCCGGCCGAGGCGTCCAGGGTGACGGAGCTGGCGGAGTTGAAGCGGAGCGAGTTGACGGAGATCGGCGAGCCGCCGATCGTGGTAAGGACGCCGCTGTCGACGTTGGCGCCGGCGGCGTAGGTGGCCGAGTAGCTGGCCAGCGGGATGATCTTGCCGCCGCTGACGGCGGCGAAGCCGACGCCCGCGTCCGCGGTCGCCCAGCCGCCGAGGATGCCGGTGGCGTCGTTGGCGTTGCTGGTCGTGATGCCGCCAGTGCCCATGCCCGAGGCCTGGAAGTCGACGCCGGAACCGGCGACGGCGCGGGTGATGGCGCCGAGGCCGAGGGTCAGCGCGGTGGCGCTGTTGAGGTTGCGCGTGGTGCGCGAACCGCCCGGGAGAAGGGTCGTCCCGTTGAAGTTCTGGACATTGCTGGCACCGGAGCCCTTGGCCTTCATGAGCAGCGTGCCGCCGCCGAGCTGCAAGGTGCTGATCGAGTTGATGATCGTCGTCGGGGACGTGTTCATCCAGCTGTAGTCGAGGTACAGCGTGCCGCCGAGGACCGTGGTGTTGCCCGTGTAGCCGGCGTTGTTGTTCGAGACGAGGGAGAAGGTGCCGCCGCCGACCTTGACGAGGCCGCCGACGCCCGGGGTGCCGATCGCGCCGACGCCGCCCCAGATCTTGCCCGCGAACTCCGAGCTGTTCGTGCCGGCGATCGTCAGGTTGAAGCCGTTGAGGTTCAGGATGCTGCCGGCGCCGTTCGGCTCGGCGCCCGAGACGACGGGCGCGCTGATCGTGGAGATGGTGACATCGCGGTTGAGCTGGACGATGCTTCCCGCGGAGTTGCTGAAGTAGAGGGTCTTGCCCGCGGCGGCGCCGTTGACGCCGTAGCCGACGTTGAACGGGTCGGCGTGGTTGAGCAGGATCGTGCTCGTGCCGGTGCCGGTGCCGTTGTTGTCGGTGTTGCCCAGGTAGGTGTTGACGCCGTCGAGACGGAGGATGCCGCGACCGGTCTTGACGAAGGAACCGGAGGGACCGTAGGTGCCGATGCCCTTGGCGAACACGATCATGTCGGTGTCCGTGGCGCGGTTGGTGTCGAACTTGACGCCGCCGCTGATCACGACGGAGGTCAGGTTGGCGGCCGAGGACATGTCGCCCGCGAGCGGATCGGTGGCGAAGCTGGGGAGCGCGGCGGCCAGACGGAACGTCGGATTGGCGCTAACGAAGGTGAGCGAGCCGTTGCCGAAGACGGACCAGGGGTTCGCGATGGCCGCGAGTTCGACGGCGCCGAAAGGTCCGTTCTGGCCCACGATCGTGCCACCCACGAAGGTGTTCCCGCCGGCGACGGCGGGATTCAGGATCACGGTGCCATAGCTGGTGTTGGCCGAGGCGCCGGTGAGGACGAGCGCGGCGTTGCCGGTGATGCTGTTGGCGAACGTCAGGGTCGCGCCGCCGCCACCGAGGCGGTAGGTGGGCTGGCCGTTCTGGACGTTCGGGAAGAACGCCGCGTTGTAGGTGATGTTCTCATTGGCACCGAGCACGAGGCCGGCGGCGTTGGCGGAACGGAAGTCGAGCGGCTCGGCCTGGGTCGAGGCGCGGAGCGCGATGGTACCGGTGGAGCCGTAACCGACCTTGTCGATGACGGCGGCCTGGACGCCCGTGAAGCCCGGGATGATCGTTCCGTAGTTGCCGAGCTGGATGACCGTAGGCGAACCAAGGTTGGCCAGGGTGTCGAAGCGGTAACCGCCGGAGCCGATGGTGTAGGAACCCGCCCAGCCGGCATTGTCGGCCGTGAAGCTGATGGTGCCGTCGCCCCAGCCGCTGCGCGCGGTGAGGTCATAATCGCCGAAGAGCTTGGCGCTGACCGTGGCGAAGGTGCCCGTCGCGCGGACGGAAGCGTCGCCCATCAGGTTCAAGGTACCGCCGAGGTTGGCATTGTTGCCGAGTCGGATGGCACCGTGCCAGCCGCCGGTCGAGCTGGTTTCCGCTTCCTTCCAACCGCCGCCGATCACGTACCAGTTGCGGGTGAGGGTGTAGGGCGTGGCGTTGTCGGGCAGCATGAACTGTCCGCCGTTGTTGCCGTAGATGTAGACGTTGCCGCTGCCGCCGGTGCCCAGCGGGGTCGTGAGGGCGCCGTTCGCGGCACGGACGCGGACGCCGCTGATGTAAGTGTTGCCCGTGTAGGTGTTGTTCGCGCCGAGGACGACGTCGTTGTTGCCCTGGCCGAGGCCCACGTTGCCGCGGAAGGTGACGTCGGTCGCGCCGGCGCCGCTCTCGCCGAGGACGGAATTGATGGTGAGGGTCTTGCCGTTGGCGAAGACGACGAGTTCGCGGCCGAGGCCCGGGACGATGGTGCCGCCCGTGATGGTCGAATTGCCGCCGACGGCGGAACCGTAGAGGATGCCGCCCGTGGCGATGGTCAGGGTGTTGCCCGCGGCGATCGTGAGGGTCGTGCCGTTCGTCGTCGTGGCGTTGTTGCGCAGCGAGTTGATCGTCTGCGTGATCCACCCGCTGCCGGTGTTCGTCTCGCCGAGGTTGATGTTATCGGCGACGGTGAAGGTCTGCGCCGCGTTCGTCGAGGTGGCCGGAGCGCTGATGACGAGGGTCGTCGCGTTCGTGACGCTGACGATGGTGGCGCCGGCGGGGATGCCCAGGCCGCTGATGGAGGCGCCGACCACCATGCCGGTGGTGCTGGTGACGGTGACGTTCGTCGAATTGATCGTCGTCGCGCCGTTGGCCAAGGTCTTGCCGTAGTTGGTCGTCGCGGCGGCGGAGTTGACGTAGGTCGGGGCCGCGAGCCAGCCGCCGGCGTTCTTCGCGGCGAAGTCGGAGACGACGTTGCCCGCGGAACCGAGCACGGAGTAGGCCGTGCCGTTGGCGTCGGTGAGGAGCGCGCCGGCGACGCCGGAAGAGGTCACGACGCCGTTGGCGGCGGCCAGGGTGTTGGCCGGGTTGGCGACGAAGAGCGTGCCGCCCGCGGAACGCGTGATGGCGCCGAGGGTGAGCAGCAGGTTGTTCGTGCCGTTGCTGGTCAGGACGATGTCCGAGGCGCCGGTGCCGACCGTGGTGCCGACGACCGTCTGGCTGTTGGCCGCCGCGGCGGCGGTGAGGAGGAGGCGGCCGCTGCCGTTGCCGACGTTGGCGAGCTGCAGCGCGTCGAGCTGGGTGCCGACCTGGGGCGCCGAAGCGCCGCCGAAGTTCAGCGTGGTGCTCGACGGCAGGATGTTGCGGATGTTGCCCGGATCGGTCGTGCCGAAGGTGAGCTGGAGCGTGCTGATGTTGAAAGGCGAGCCTCCCGTCACGCCGGGCGCGCCGGCGATGATGGAAGTGGACCCCTTGTAGGTGTTGTTTCCGGTGAGGTTCAGCGTGCCCGAGCCGAGCTTGACCAGGCTGCCCGTGCCGGAGAAGACCGCGCCGTAAGTGGTGCCTTGGCCGCCGTTGCCGATGCGGAGCGTGATCGGATTGTTGGCGTTGTCCGTGAGGGACATGCTCACCGGCGTGCCGGAGATGCCGCCGATGGTGAAGGTACGGGAGACGACGCTCGCGTCGAAGACGATGCTCGCGGCCGTCATCACGTTGCTGTAATTCAGCATGCTGCGCGAGAGAGCGTCGGAGTGCTTGACCAGGATCGAGCCGTCGATGACGGCGGTGTCGCCCGTGTAGGTGTTCGCGCCGGACAAGGTGAGCACCCCGTTGCCCATCTTGGTCAGGCCGCCGCTGCGGCCTTCGCGGCTCGTGCCGGTGACGGCCTTGTTGCCGAGCGAGCCGGCGAGCTCGACGTTGTTGCCGTTCGTGTCGAAGACCGTGGTGCCGACGAGCGAGATGCCGCCGCCGATCGCGCCCGGGCCGGAGGTGATGTCCACGGCCGAACCGGCGTTCCAGCGGATCGTGCCGCCCAAGGCGGTAAGGCCGCCGGCGTTGGCGCCGTAGCCGGCGGTGACGCTGCCCGGAAGGACCTGGAGCACGCCGCCCGCATTCAGGACGAGACCGCCCTTGAAGGTGTTGGCGCCGGAGAAGGCGACCGCCTTGCCGACGATGTCGACGCGGGTGTCGTAGCCGCCGCCGATGACGGAGGCGAAGTCGAGGACGCCGCCGCCGCCGCCGAGGCGGTAGAGGCCGGCGACACCGGGGGTGAAGGCACCCGTGTAGGTGACGTCACCCATGCCGGCGCCGAGCGCCATGCCCGTCAGGTTGAAGCCCGACTTGGAAAGGTTGACGTCGGAGGCCGCCGTCGCGGGAGCGACCGCGACCGCGCCCGTGCTGGACGCGTTGGTGAAACGGTCGATCTTGGCGAGGCCGGCGACGGTGTTGCCGACGATGGCGCCCGAGGAGGCGACGACGAGGAAGCGACCCGCTTCGTAGCCGTCGAGGGTCGTGGCGTTGAGCGCGCCGCCGGACGCGATCGCGACCGTGCCGGCGTTGATGCTCATCGCTTCGGTGAACGTGCTGACGCCGGCGAACGAAAGGGTGCCGAGCCCGTTCTTGACGATGCGGCCGGCCGTGTTGGCCGTGGCCAGGGAGCTCACCGCGACGGACGCGCCGGTGCCGCCGCCGCCCGTGAGGGTGACGGTCGGGACGGTGCCCGCCACATAGGTACCGGGGCTGGTGATGACGATGCCGGTGACCTGGCCGTTGCTGATGACGGCGTAACCGGAGGCAGGGGCGCCGCCCGGGACGAGGCCGGCGGTGCTGAAGGTGACGAGCGGGGCGCCGACATAGCCGGAACCGCCGGTGACGGCGAGGTCCGCCTGGGTCACGCCCGTGCCGGTGGCGGCGGTGAGGCCCGCCAGGCCGACCGTGAAGCCGTTGGTGTCGATCGTGAGCACGCCGTTCGCGGAGGCCGCGCCGGGGACCGCCGAATTGTCGATCGCGCCGTAAAGGGTGTTCGTCCAGAGGCCGTAGGCCGTCATCACGCGGTTATCCGCGGTGAGGTACGAACCGCCGGTGCCCACGAGCGTGGGCAGGAAACCGTTCGCCATCGCGGCGTTGGCCTTGATGGTGCCGCCGGCGAAGCTGCTGTAACCGAGGTTGCCGCGGCCGGAAGTCATGTTCACCGACGCGTTGTTGCCGATCAGGACCGTGCCCGCGGTGAGGTTGAAGAAGGCCGAAGAACCGACGATCGTGCCGTTGCCCCAGCGCAGGTTGCTGCCGCCGAAGTCGAACGTGCCGCCCGCGACGTTGAGCGAGCCCTGCGTGCCCGTGCCGTTGAGCACGAGGCCGATCTGGCCGACGCTGTTCTGGCGGTTGACGAAACCGCCCTGCCCCACCGTGAACTGGGCGAGGCCGTTGTAACCGATGATGAACCAGTCGTTGCCGGCGTTGCTGTTGTTGAGCACGCCCGTGCCGCCGACGTAGCCGACGCCGACCGCCGCCGCGTTGTTCTCGTTGAGGTTGAAGCGCGGCGTGCCGCTGCCCGGCGACATCTGGTACAGGCCGCCGGTGAGGTTGAAGGCGCCGTAGCCGACGAGGGCCACGCGCTGGTTGCCGCCGTTGGCCGTGGTGAAGAGACGGACCGTGCCGGCGGTCTGGTTATAGACCGAGACCGCGCCGACGGCGTTGGCGCCCTGCATGGCGAACAGGTCCATGTCGCCGGTGACGTTGACGACGGTCTTGAACGGGCTGTTGCCGTAAAGGAGGTAAGACGTCGAGACCGCGCCGAGATAGCTGCCGGTGACGTTGAACGTGCCGCCGTTGATGGTCGTGTTACCGGTGTAGGTATTGACGCCGGTGAGCGTGAGGGAGCCGTTGCCGACCTTGGTCAGGCCGAGGGCGGTGATGCCGCCGTCGCGGATGACGCCGTCGAAGACCGTGGAGGCGTTGTTCTTGCCGACGGTGAGCGTGGCCGCGGCGGTGGCGCTGGTGTTCTCGACGAAACCGGTGCCGGCGAGGCCGCCGATGACGCTGGAGAAACCGTCGAGACGCAGGATGGCCGGGCTGGCGCCCTGGGCCGACAGGATGTGCGTGGAATTCGGGCTGAAGGCGTTGGTCGCGCCGGCCTTCAGGACGAGGCCGGGGAACGTGGTGGAACCCGCGTAGGTGCTGAGACCGCTGAAGGTCATGACCGAATCGGCCAGGCCGGCGATGAGCAGGTCGTTGCCGGCGGCGCCGGCGATCGAACCGGCCAGCGTCAGGCTGGAGCCGTTGGCCCCGGTGCCGTCGATGGACCAGGTCTGCGGGGCGCCGAGCACGAGCGGGGCGCTGATGAGGATGGCGCCGGCGTTGGCGTCGACCCGGATGCCGTCCGCGGAGCTCGCGGGAGCGATCGTTAGGGCCGTATTGGTCTCAGGGCCGCCCTGCGCGATGGTCACGCTGGTGATGCCCGAGGGGGTCGAGGTGAACTGAAGGCTGCCGACCGTGAAGTCGCCGTCGAGGGTGGTGACGTAGGCGGAGGTCGCCGCGCCGGGGGTGGCGCTGAAGATGACCTTGTTGGCGATGCCCGGGAAGCCCTTGGCGTTGATCGTGCCGGCGGCGTCGGTCGTGAAGTTGGTGTCGTAGTTCGCGTAGTTGAGCGAGGACCAGCTGACGTCGGCGCCCACGCGCCAATAAAGGTCGGTCGGCAGCGCGGTCGTCGTCAGGGTGACCGCGGTGTCCGTGCGGTTCAGCGCGAAGGTGTGTCCGCCGAAGGTGCGGAGCTCGCCCAGCGAGAAATTGGCGGCGTTGAGGCCGCTGGCGGCGGTGATGAGGTCGTAGCTGCCCGCGGTCAGGCCGGAGAGACCCGTCAGGTTGATGATGACGTTGTTGGCGGTGACGGCCGCGGCGCCCGAGGTGATGCGGTCGTAGGCCGAGAGGGAGCCGACGTCGAAGCCCAGCGAGGCGGAGCCGGAGACGCCGGCGCCGAGGTCGAGCACGCCCGAGCCGAGGGCGATCGTCTGGCCGACGGTGTTGTTGAGGCTGAGGATCGCGCCCGCGGCCACCTTGACGGAGGACGTGCGGAGCGCGGCGGAACGGCCGCCGGTGATGCTGAGGCGTCCGCCGAGGACGGTGGTCTGGCCGACGTAGGAAAGCGTTTCGCCGCTGAGCGTGAGCGCGCCGATGCCCGACTTGATCAGGCCGACGTTGTCCTGGTTCGCGCCGACGCCGCCGATGGCTCCGTTGTAATTGGTGCCGACATCCTGGTCGACGGTGAGGTTCGAGACCGACGCGGAGCCGCCGACGATCGCGTTGTTGGCGACCGTGCCGAGCGGACGGACGATGACGGAAGCGCCGCTGCCGCCGCCGCCGCTGATCGTGACGACCGGGGCGAAGCCGGGGCGGTAGCTGCCCGCGTCGACGAGGTTGAAGCCGGTGATGATGCCGCCGGACACGATCGCGGTGACCTGGGCGCCCTGCGCGCCCATCAGGCCGCCGATGGCGTCGAAGGAGACGATCGGCGCGGAGGTGAAGCCGGCGCCGGGGTTGACGATGGTGAGGTCGGCCAGCTGGACGCCGGTGACGCCGGAAAGCGAGGAGACCGTCTGGTGGCTGGCGCCGTTGGCGTCGCCGAGCTGGATGACGCCGTTGTTCGCGGCCGAGCCGGAGCCCACGAAGAGCTCGGCGGAGGTCACGAGGCGGTTGTTGGCGCCGCCCGCGAGGACGAGCTTGCCGTTGGCCACGGTGGTCGCGCCACCGAAGGTGTTCACGCCCGCGAGCGTGAGGGTGCCCGCGCCCGCCTTGGTCAGGCCGCCGCGGCTGGCGGCGCCGCCGATGGCGTTGGCGAAGGTCAGGTCGTTGGAGGAGACGTCGATCGTACCGCCGGCCGAGAGCAGGCTGAGGTTGCGCGTCGAGACGTCGTCGGCGAAGCCCGGGAGGAGGCGCAGCGTGCCGCCCGCGAGGAAGAGGTCGCCGGTGGCGCCGCCGATGTTATCGAGGTCCGAGATGGCCAGGACGCCTTCGTTGACGGTGGTGGCCCAGTAGGTCGTGGTCGGGGTGACGGACTTGACGCCGCCGCCGGCGACGTTGGTGCCGGAGAGCACGAGGGTGCCGCGGCCGGACTTGGTCAGGTTGGCGGCCGTGCCGAGCGGAGCCGAGACGGTGGCCGTCAGGCGCGGGCTCAGGCCCGAGGACGCCGGATTGATGACGTGGAAGAGGTACTCGTTGGCCGCGCCGGTGAGGAGCAGGCCGCCGTCGAAGCCGGAGACGGCGACCGAGTTGTCGGTCGCGGCCGTGGCCGCCGGATTGAGGGTGAAGAGGAAGGCGCCGCTGCCGGAGGTGAGGCTGGTGCCGGCCGCGCCCGAGAAGACGTAGTCGCCGTTGGTCGCGGTGTTGTGATGCAGGACGAGCGAGTTGACGGTGGCGCTCGCGCCGAGCGTCAGGTCGCCGGCGAGGACTTCGCGCACGTTGACCGCGTCACGGATCGAGGCGTCGACGCCGTCACGGGCGGCGAAGGTCGCGTAATTCGTGGTGAAATCGAGGACGCGGAGGCCGAGCGTCGGGTGGTAGGTCACCAACGAGTTGCCCATGTCCGTCTCGGAGCTCGGGCCGTTGCCGTTGACGTAGTCCTGGCCGACGAACCAAGGCGAGACGCTCAGGTTGAGGGCGTAACCGTACATCGTCAGCGCCGTGTTGGTGGCGGTGGCCGCGGCGCTGAGCGTGAAGACCGTCGGACTGACGACGCTCGCGACGGTGGCGCCGGCCGGGACGCCGGTGCCGGTGATGGGCATGCCGACCAGGAGGCCCGTCGTGGAGGCGACGGTGACGGACGTGCTGCCGAAGGTGGTCGCACCGGCGGTCAGGGAGACCGTGGAGCCGCCCCCGCCGAACATCGTGCCGATGAAGTTGGTGCGGCCGTTGGTGTCGCTGATGATCCAGCGGGAGGCGTTCAGGGTCGCCGACGGATCGCCCAAGGAGCGGCCGCGGACGTTGCCGGTCGCGAAGTTGGCGCGGAGGAAGCCCGTGGTGCGGAGCTCCTGCTGGACGTTGCCCTGGACGTGCATCGACAGGTAGCTGGTACCGGAGTCGAAATACAGGTTGCTGATGCTTTCCTCGCGGGTGCCGCCGCTGCCGTAGGAGTTCCAGACATAGAAGCCCAGCGGCATCGTGTCCGCGAAGTTGGAGCCGCCGACGAGGTTGCCGCGCGTGCCCGCCGCGGAATTGAGGCGGACGTCCACCACGTTGCCGACGCCGTCGGAAGAGGTGTTGACGGTGCGCTCGAGGAAGAGCGAGCCGTAGCGGTTGACGTTGATCTTCGGGTAGTTGCCCGTGGGCAACGTGACGTAGATGCGGCCGCCGCCGTTGCTGTTCGTCGTCTGGACGCGCAGGACGCCGCCGTCGATGGTGAGGTCGCCGAAGCTGCGGCTGGCGTTGGTCAGGGTGAGCGTGCCGTTACCGATGATGCGCAGGCCGCCGAGGCCCATGAACTCGCCGTTGAAGGAGCTGTCGACGGTCTGGTTGACCGTGAGCGTCGCGCCGAGACCGAGGTCGATGGAAGTATAGTTGGCGTTCGTCTGGCGGTTGCCGCCGGAGAGGTAGCCCACGGTCTCGCCGTAGGAGGAGGCCGCCTGGATCGCGATCGCGGAGGCCGCGTCGACGTAGGAAGCCGACGACATCAGGAAGCGCTTGCCGGCGTCGATGGTGAGGGTCTGCGGGGTCACGACCGCGCCGCCGGTGGCGCCCGTGAAGACGAAGCGCTTGGCGTCGAGCGGGTCGATGGTGACGACGAAGTCGCCGTTGAAGCCGGCGCCGGCGTCGGAGACCGAGATCGTGGAGGCGTTCTTGATGCCGTGGTTGACGGGAGTGGTGACGACCGTGACGGCCGCGGCGTTGAGGCTGAGGCCGGTGTTGGTCGCGGTCGCGGCGGCGCTGAGCGTGAAGCCCGTGCCCGGGGTCACGGACATGATGTAGGCGCCCGCGGGGATGCCCGTGCCGGTGACCGGCATGCCGACGACGAGGCCGGTGGTATCGGCGACGGCGACGGACGTGCTGGCATTGGTGGTGGCGGCGCCCGTGAGGGCGACGGCGGCCGCGGACACGTAGTTCGCGGTGAAGCTGAGGCTGGCGACGGTCGCGCCGGGGTTGATGCCGTTGGCGAAGAGGACCTGGCCGACGGAAAGACCCAAGGTGCTGTCGACCTTGATGACCGGCGAGCCGATGGCCGTGGCGCCGACGCCGCCCGTCAGGGTGAAGCCGTCCTGCACCATGCGGAACACGGCGGAGTCCTGGTTGGAGAAGGCGATCGGGGCCGAGTCGCCGATGGCGAACGAGCCGCGGCCGTTGCGGGCCACTTCGAGCACGCCGCCCTGCATCTGGATGAGGCCGCTGAAATCGTTGGCCTGGTTGCCCGCGCGGAGCACGAGGGTGCCGTTGCCGGTCTTGGTCAGACCCTGCTGGCCGTCGATCGTGGAGGTGATCAGGAGGCGCTTGGTCGGGTAGAACGAATTGAGGTCGCCCAGGACGTTCGGGTACCAGCCCAAGGTGTCGTTGGCGACGATCAGCTCACGGGTCGGCGAACGGAGGGTGCCGCCCTGGATCACGGAGATCGCTCCCGCGGTGAAGGTCAGGCCGGTGCTCGCCGCGGTCGCGCCGCGGTCGATGAGGAAGTTGTTGCCGTCGACGATCTGGGTGATGCGCGCGCCGGCCGGGATGCCGGTGCCGGTGACCGGCATGCCGACGAGGAGGCCGGCCGTGCTGGCGACGCCGATGGAAGGCGACCCGACCGTGGTCACGCCCGCGGTCAGGGAAAGGGTCGAGGTGCCGGCCGCGGAGGTCTGCAGGATGCCGCCGGAGATGACCTTGAGCACGCCGCCGTCCGGGACGGAGAGCAGGGAGGAACCCGCGGCGTTGAAGCGAAGGGAGATCGGGGAGACGACGTTGAGGAGCGAGCCGGCGTAACCGGAGACGTCGGTGATGTTCTCGCCGTTGAGCACGCCGGCAAGCGTGTCGCGGTTGGCCATGGTCACCGGCACGATGTTCGTGCCGACGCGCGTGGCGAAGCTGGTGACACCTGCGCCGTCGGTGACGGTGGCCGAGGCGCCGAGGGTGCCGAGGAGGCCGGTGAAGAGGTCGTTGGCCGAGGTCGTGGTGATACCGTTGGCCGAGCTCTGGACGCCCGAGGGCAGCGTGAAGCGGACGGTCCCGCCGAGGCGCTGGGTAATCGGGCCGAGGTTGAGGACGAGACCGCGACCGCCGGAAGCGTAAAGATCGACGGAGGAGTAGGCACCGGTATTGCCCGCCGCCGCCTGGGGCAGGATCAAGCCGGCGACGTTCTGGACGACGTCCAAGCTGGAACTGCCGAGAAGGGAGACGCTACCGCCTCGCAACTCCATGACGCCCAAGGGGTTGATGCGATCCGTGACCGAGTTATTGGCCGCGGTCGAGTAGTCTAATAGAGTAAGGCCGGCGTCGAAGCGGTTCGAGACCGTGCCGTTCAGCTGGCTCTGGCCCTGGATGCGCAGGGTGCCGCCACCGGTCTTGAGCCAACCCCCGGAGGTGCCGCCGCCGGCGATGACCGCGTCGATCACCAGTTCCGCTTCGCCGGGAGCCAGGTTGAGGCTCTCGAGGACCGTGATGGTACGCTGGGCGTTACCCATCGAAAGGGTCGCGCCGGCGCTGCCGATGATACCGGCCGCCTGCGTGCCCGTATTGTTATGGGCGTTGACGGTGATGTTACCGTTGACCGTCAGGGTGCCGCCGTTGCCGAGCAGCACGAGACCCTGGGAACTGATACCCGAAGAGGTGTTATAGAAATTGAGGCCGGCGAAGGTCTGCGAACTACCGTTCAGGTCGAAGACCGCGGACTGGCCGGCGTTGTTCACGACCAAGGTGGAACCCGGGTTGAACTGCTGTCCGAAGCCGGAGGCGACGCGGATCACGCCCGCGTCGAGATAAGTATTGCCGCCGCTCCAGTTTGAGACCGCCGGCATGGCCATCGTGAGGACGCCCGATCCCTTCTTGGAGAAGTGATGGTCGTGGCGGGAACCGATGGAGGTCAGCGCACCCGAGAAGGTGGTGTTGCTGTTGTCCTGGCCGAGGCCCGGGTTACGCTGGGAGCCCGAGTTGACGGCCAAGGTGCCGGCGCCCGCGAGGGAACCGAACGTGTCCGAGTCGGAGACTTCCCAGGTCGCGCCGGCGTTGATGATGACCGGCGTATTGTCGCCGATGATACCGGTGCCGGAGAGGAGCTTGCCTTGGGCGATGATGAGCGGACCGGTGAAGCTGTTGGCGCCGGACAAGGTGAGGCTGCCGGTACCGGTCTTGGTCAGACCGCCCGCGCCGCTGATGACGCCGGCGATGGTCAGATTGGTGGCCGCCGTGGAGATGTCGATGATGCCGCTGCCGCCCGGAACGGAGAAGGTATGGCTGTTCGCCGTCGTGCCGGCAGCCAGCGTGGCGGTGCCGCCGGTGTAGCGCAGCGTGGCGCCGTCGCGGATGACGACGGGCTTGGCGACGCCGTAGCCGAGGGTGCCCGTGCCGGAAACGCCGGTGTTGCTGAAGGCGAGGATGCCGGCGTTGATGGTGACGTTGCCCGTGAAGGTACTGGTGCCCGTGAGGGTGAGGAGGCCGGTGCCCGCCTTGACGAGGCTGGTGACGCCGGTGGAAGCGGTATGATCCTTGATCGCGGCGCTGATGGTCAGGCCGCCGGTGTTGAACTGGTGGATGACGATTTCGCCCGAGGAGTTGGTACCGACCTTGAGGCCGCCCGTCGTGCTGCTGATCGTATAGGCATCGGTACCGGTGACGAGAAGGCCGCCGCCGTTGACGCCGAAGCCGAGGTCGAAGGCGCCGAGGGCCAGGATCTGGGAGGCCGCGTTGCTGGTGGCCTTAAGGGTAAGCACCTGCGAAGCGGCGGTCTGAGCCTGCGAGCCCAGTACGGTGTAATTACCGGTGGCAAGCGTCACGCCGACGTTGGGCAGCGCGCCGGTGTAGGCCGCGCCTGCGGCGGTGCCCATGCCGCCGAACACGAAGGGCGTGCTGGCCGAGACCGTGCTGAGCCAGTCGTAGTTGGTGCCGTCGGTGAAGACCGCGCGACCGGCGCCATAGATGTTTTCCGCCGGCTTGGCGCTCGTCGTGGTGACCTGGGTGTTGGCCGGAGCCGAGATAAGGAGGGAGCCGCCGGCCGTCGTCGCCGTGAACGAACCAAGGGTGACCTTCGTGAGATTGGTGTCGCCCGGGACGACCGAGAAGACGCCGCCGGTGTTACCTAAGGAGAAGTTGCCGAAGACCTGGGTGGAAGCGAGGCCGGCCTTGCCGACGACGCGGAGCGAACCACCGGAGAGGGCCAGGGCCGAACCCGTGGAGGGCGTGCCGAGGAGCTGGGGCTGCGAAGCGGTCAGGGTCTGGCCATTGGTCACGGTCGCCGCGGCGCTGAGGGTGACCACGTTGCCGTTGATGGCGGTGATGTAGGTGTTGGCGGCGACACCGGTACCGGTGACGAGGCGACCGACGGCGAGGCCGGCCACGCTGGCGAGGGTGACGGTCGTCGAGGAGGTGGCCGCGGCGGCGGTCGTGATCGTCGCCGGGGCGGCGACGTTGGCGTAGTCGAGGACGAGCTGGCCGCCGTTGACGTTGATGGCGCCGGTGAAGAGGCTGGCGTCCGGGGAGTTGAGCGTGAGCGTGCCGCCGCCGATCTTGGTCAGGGCGAGCCAACCGGTGTTGACGGTGGCGGAGAGCGTGCCGCCGAAGACCGTCGAGGTGTCATCACGGCCGATGGTCAGGGTCTTGGCGCTCGTGCCGGTGGTGTTGCGCACGAAGCCCAGGCCGGCGAGCGAGCCGATCGTCTGATCTTGGTTGTTGATGTCGAACATCGCGCCGGCGGCGACGATGAGCGGGCTGCGGTTCGGCAGCACGTTGCCCGTGTTGGCGCGGATGGTGCCGGCGTTGATCGTCGTCGTGCCGCCCCAGGAATTGGCGACGCCGAGGATGAGGGTGCCGGAGCCGTCCTTGATGACGTTGCCGCCGGTGATGAGCTGGCCGGTCTTGATTTCCGTCGTGCCGACGCCGGCGAAGGTGATGTTCGACTGCGCCGAACGGAGACCGCCCGAGAGCGTGATCTTGCCGGTGGCGTTGGCCGAGGTGATCGTCAGGGCGTCGTTGAAATACACCTGGACGGCGAGTTCGTCCGCGGTGCCCGTACCGGACTTGTTGATCGCGACGGGCGAGGAACCAAGGCCGTCGAGGACGAGCGAACCGAAGCCCGTGCTCTGGGCCTGGCCGACGAGCGGCAGGATGCTCGGATTCGCGATGATGCCGCCTTGGATGAGGAACTGGTCGGAGCCCGTCGCATCGCCGATGTTCAGGGTCGAAAGCGTGACGTTGGCGTCGAGCGTGATGGTGTTCGTGCCCGCGATGTTGTTCGTCAGGTTGGCGACGTCGCCGATGGCGTCAGGATTACCCGAGCCGGCGGTCCAGTTCGCCGGATTGATCCAGGAATACGTGTTGGTATTCGCCTGGTTCCAGGTGAAGTTCGCGGCGCGCGTCGGCGTCGGCGTGCCGACGGCGAGCAGGGCGGCGGCGACCATCAAGGACGCTCGCGAAAACAGGGGACGAGACTTCGAACTTTTCATTAGAATAAATTTGGGGAGGCCACCGGGCGGTGACATCGATTGGGGGTGACTGAAATCTTGGGGTAATGCCCCCATGAGCACAACGGATTTTGTGCGATTTTAGGCCGAACCAGGGCATAAACGCCCCGACGATCAGGGTTTTTAATTTATTTGTAAAAATTGCGTTAATTTAAGCGTTTAAATGCGTTAAAATCATTAATCAATCATTTAGTTGGCATTTAGCCTCATTAAAAGTTATTCACAGGTTCGATAATCGACAAGACATGAAACCAATGGCCGCGACGTCGCGCATGCCACTCGGCAGCAGGTTCGGCAGCTCGGCCTGCCTCGGATAAAGTCCTCCGATTCTACCCTCGGCGGCCATGGGCGGCCAGTCCCACCCCCGCCCCCTACCCTACCCTGACCCCCGATGCGGCTTATTTGATCCAGGGCTTCAGGGCTGAAAACCACTTATTCGCCATCTTTTCGGCCCCCTGGGCGTTAGGGTGGACCTTGTCCAGAATCGTGTCCCTCTGGGGGTCGAACCCAGTAGCCTGGTCCACGATCATGACCGGCGCTTCGGGCCGGGATAGCTCCCGGGCGAGCAAGACCTGGGCCTGGTTGAGCTCCGGGATGTAGCCGTACTTGGGCAGTTTGCCGCTGGGGATCACCTGGGCGAGCAGCACCACGACCTTGGGGTTCTGCTTCCGCGCGGCTTCGATGATCGCGCGCTCGGCGGCGATGATGCCCGGCACGGGCTTCTCTTCGGCGGCGTGATTATGTCCGCAGTGCAGCAGGATGATGTCCGGCTTCAGCTGCCTGAGCTTCTGCGGCATGAGTCCGGCCAGGAACTCGGCGTTCTTGCCGCCGTAACCATCGTGCCAGAGCGGACCGTTCGGTCCTTCGCTCTGCTGCGTCCCGACGAACTCATAGGACCAACCGGCGGCCCGCAGCTTCTGATCCAACGGCAGGCGATAAGTCACGAACGTCTTGCCGCCCTGGGTGATCGAATCGCCGACGGCGAGGAGGCGCGTCGGCTCGGCCGAGAAAGCGGAGAGGCAGGCTGAAAGACAAAAGATAGACGATAAAATAGCCGATTTCATTGGGTGGAATGAAGTAAGGAAGAACAGATGACGGAATCGATGGCGGAGTCGATGACAGAGGGCTGACGCCGGAGGACTGAATGGAGGACTGAGTGGAGTGCTAAATGGCGAAAGTCCTGACGCCTGCATCGGGTAGGGCCGAGCATCCCTGCTCGGCCGCGGCCGGCCAAGGATGGCCAGCCCTACCTCGAGACAAGCGAGTTCCAGAGGGTCTGGCAGGGGCCTTACTACCGGATGAACTTCAGCACCTGCTCGGCGAGCAGCGCCATGCCGAGGCCGGAGAAGCCGATCAAGGTCTCGGTGATCGTCCACGTGCGCAGGGTCTGGCCGACGGACAGGCCGAGGCATTCCTTGACCATCCAGAAGCCGCTGTCGTTGAGGTGCGAGAGGAAGAGCGAGCCGCAGCCGATGGAAATCACCATGAGCTCGGGATTGGTGCCCGGGTGAGCCGCCAGGACGGGAGCGATGAAGCCGGAGGCGACGGTGATGGCGACGGTCGCGGAGCCGGTGGCGACGCGGATGAAGGCCGAGACGAGCCAGCCGTAGACGAGCAAAGGCAGGCCGGCGGAGGCCGCGAGTTCGGCGAGCTGCTTGTCCACGCCGGCCGTGCGCATGACGAGCGCGAAGCCGCCGCCGGCGCCGACGAGGATGAGCGTCATGCCGATGCCGGCGACGCTCTGCTCGGAGAATTTCAGGAGCTCGCCGGCGCTGCGTCCGCAGCGTTTCCCGAAGGCCCACATGGCGAAAAGCACCGATAAAAGCAGGGCGATCACGGGGTGTCCGACGAAGAGCCCGACCTTGCCCCAGAGCGTCTCCTTGGCGTGCAGGAGCTCCACCAACGTGCCGCTGAGCAGCAGCAGGACCGGCAGCAGGACGGTGAAGATCGTGAGGCCGAACGTCGGCAGGGTCTGGCCCGCGGAGACCGACGGCGTGAACTCCGGCGTGGCGACGTCGACCCGCTTCACGGCGAGCTTGGCGAAGAACGGACCGGCGATGGCGGCGACGGGAATCCCCAGCACCAACGCCCACAGGATGACCTTGCCCATGTCGGCATGCAGGGCCTCGATCGCGATGACGGGACCAGGGTGCGGCGGCATCAGTCCGTGCATCACGGACAGGAACGAAAGCAGGGGCAGCACGAGGCGGAGGAACGGCTGGCCGGTCTCCTTGGCGAGGGTGATGACGATCGGCAGGATGAGCAAAAGGCCGACCGCGAACCAGGTCGTCATGCCCACGCACAGGGCCAGCAGGATGATGCAGAGGCCGATACGCGAGGGCCCCAGCGTGCGGATGAACTGCTTGGCGAGCACCCCTGCCCCGCCCGATTCGGCAAGCAGTTTGCCGAAGACGACCCCCAAGACGATGATCGCGCCCGTGCCGGCCAAGGTGTTGCCGAAGCCCGTCTGGAAGGCCTTGAGGACCTCCGCCATGGTCAGCGCGCCTTGCGTGGCGACGACCATCGCCCCGAGCGTCAGCGAGCTGATCAGCAGGGCGATGAACGGGTTAAGCTTCAGCCAGGTCACCAACAGGACCAGGACGGCGATGGCGAGCAGGGCGTAAAGCATGGGCGTAAGGGATCAGGATTTCGGCGGGGCGACCGTGGCACGAGTAGCACCTGTGCTGATGCCGCCGTCAACCAACAAGGTCTGTCCGGTCACGTAGCGGCTCTCCTCGGAGGCGAGGAAGACCACCGGTCCGGCGAGGTCGTCGGGCGCGCCGGGGCGCTTGAGCGGGATGCGGTCGCAGAGGTACTCGACCCATTCGCGGTTCTCGTAGAGGACGGCATTCTGGGCGGTCTTGAACCAACCCGGGGCGAGGCAGTTGACGGTGACGCCATGGCGACCCCAGTCGTCGGCGAGGCTCATGGTGAGCTGCTTCACGCCGCCGCGGCTGGCGCCATACGGGGCGAGGCCGGCGTAACCCGCGACGCAGGTGACGGAGCCGATGTTCACGATGCGTCCGTAGCCGCGGGAGATCATGCCCGGCGCGACGGCCTGGGCGGTGAAGAACGTGCCGCGGAGATTGGTGTCGAGGACCATGTTCCAGTCGTCCCAGGTGACCTCGAGCGCGGGCTTGCGGGCGTTGCAGCCGGCGTTGTTCACGAGGATGTCGATGCGGCCCATCTGCTTCTCCACCTCCGCCACGGCGGCCTTGATGCTGGCGTGGTCACGGACGTCGAGGTCGACGCCGCAGGTGCGACGGCCGAGGGCCTCGATCTCCTTGCGGAACGGGGCGAGCTTGGCGGCGTCGCGGCTCGACATCGCGATGTCGGCGCCGGCCTGCGCAAGGGCGCGGGCGAAGTATTGTCCGAGGCCGCGGCTGGTGCCGGTGATGAAGGCGACCTTGCCGGTGAGATCGAAGAAAGTCATCGGTTCTATTGGTCAGGATTGAGGCGCGAGGATGACCTTCATGACGCCCGGAGCGCCGGCGTAGAGCTTGGCGAACCAGTCCGCGCCCTGCTCGAGCGGGGCGACGGCGGAGATGATCCTGTCGACCTTGATCTGCTTGGTGGCGAGCAGCTCGATGCAGCGCGGGATCTCGCCGGCCGAGGCGCACGATCCCTGCAGGCGCAGCTGGCGGGTGACGACGACCTGGAGCGGGAGCTCGGTCTTCGGGGAAAGGTTGCCGACGAGGGTGACGGTGCCGCCCTTGCGCACGGCGTTGATCGCGGAGAGCACGGTGGCGTTGAGGCCGACGCACTCGAAGGCGGCGTCGGCGCCCTGCCCCTTGGTGAGCGACTTGACGTATTCGGTGAGGTCGCCGCCGGTCTTGGGATTGAAGCTATGCGTGGCGCCGAGTTCCTGGGCGACGGCGAGGCGCGAGTCCTCGGTATCGACCGCGATGACCTGCGCGAAACCCGCGATCTTGGCGGCCTGGAGCGTCAGGAGGCCGATCATCCCGGTGCCGACGACGATGGCGGTGTCGCCCGGGGCGACGGGGGTCAGCCGGACGGCGTGGACGCCCACGGAGACGGCCTCGATCATCGCGGCTTCGGCGAAGCCGAGCTCGGCGGGAAGCTTATGGAGGATGCGGGCGGGCACGGTGACGAACTCGGCGAAGGCCCCGTGGCGGCGGTAGTCGCCGCAGGAAACGCCGAGCACCTGGCGATTGTCGCAGAGGTTGACATCGCCGCGCTTGCAATGGACGCAATCGCCGCAGAACACCGTAGAATCGAAGGTCACGCGGTCGCCCGGGGCGAAGCCCTTGACCTTGGCGCCGACGCCGGTGATCACGCCCGCGGCCTCATGTCCCATGACGAGCGGAGGGATGCGGCGGCCCGTGGAGCCGTCATAACCGTGGATGTCGGAACCGCAGATCCCGCAGGCGCGGACCTGGATCAGGACGTCGTCCGGACCGCAGACCGGGTCGGCCACGTCGACGTAGGACATCTTCTTATATTCGGTGAGGAGCAGGGCTTTCACAGGAAAGGAGGAAGAAGGGTTTTTGCCGAAGGGGCAAGCAAAGGGAGGTTAGGGCTAAATAGGGCTAGGGCCAGGGCTAGGGTTAGGGCCAGAGCCAGGGCTGGGGCTAGGTAATGTTTGCTGAGGCTGACCTGCGAGCTCGCATGACTCCGTTTAACAGTCTCATGACTTCGTCGCAGGCATCGCTAAGCGGTGCTGCCTCCGACGCCGCGATGAGTTCGGCATGCACGGCGACCCGGAGCTGAGTCTTTGCTTCGGCGCAAGATCCCATAGCGATGAGATAGTACCTAGGCGTATCTTTCTCACCCCTTCGCTCATAGCCTTCCGCGATGTTGCTAGGCACCGAGAGTGCAGCCCGCCGGAGTTGATCGCAGAACCAAGGGTGTCGTGAGAGACCTGAGCGCTGCGTGAAGCGAATGATATCGCCGGCGAGCGCGACCGACTTCTGCCAAGCAATGAACTGTTCGAGTCCGCGATTTTCCATGAATCAAGGGACGTACGCCTGCCATGATGAAGGCAACGTCCACGAACTAACACGTTTCACCTGGGAGCTTTACCTAGCCCCAGCCCTGGCCCTATCCCTAGCCCTGGCCCTAGCCCTAATTTGCTCTCACCCTCTGCTCGCTCGGCGAGCGGTCAGAATCCCGCTCCCTTGACCTTCGTCTTCACGCGGATGAGGCGGTCCTTCGACGTGACGTAAAGGGTGTGACCATCATCGCCCCAGGTGAGATTGGCGGAGGCCTGACCACAAAGGATCGAGCCAAGGTGCTTGCCTTCAGGGGAAAGGATCAGGACGCCGCCAGGACCAGTGGTCCAAATATTACCCTTGGCATCGAGCTTCAGACCGTCGCAGGAGCCAGCACGATTCTTGCCCTTCAGGGGAGCGGCGAGGAAGACGTCGCGCAGGCCCGAACCATCGAGGTTGCAGACGGCAACGCGCGGATTCTTGCCGTCGGAGACCGCTAGGTAGAGCGACTTCTGGTCGAGGCTAAGGGCGATGCCGTTGGGCCACTGGACGTCCTTGGTCACGAGGGTGACCTTACCGTCGGTCGAGAGCTTGTAGACGCCATGATAAGGGGTCTCGGACTTCTCACCCTTAGGAATACCGTAAGCGGGATCGGTGAAGTAGACGGAGCCGTCCTTGGCCACGCAAAGGTCGTTAGGGCTGTTGAAGCGCACGCCCTCATGGTTCTTGGTCGCGAGCGGCTCGAACTTACCATCGCCGCCCAAGCGGGCGACGCGTCGGGAGCCGTGCTGGCAGAGAAGCATCCGGCCCTGGCCGTCGACGGCGAGGCCGTTCGAGCCCTGGTTGGCGGAGGGCGCATCGGTGCCGCTGGGCTTGAGGAAGACCGAAGCCATGGCGTCGCCTTCGATCCACTGGTAGGCGACATTGTTGGGCACGTCGGAGAAGACGATGCGGCCCTTATACCACGTCGGGCCTTCGGACCACGAGTAGCCGCCGTTCGAAACGGTCTCGATCTTCGCGTCGCTCGCGATCAGCGCGTCGAGCGCCGGATCGAGCTTTTCAATGGACTGCTTCGGACCATCGGCGGCGACGGCGGACAGCACGGAAAGAAAGAAGGCGGGGAGTAACTTCATGATAGGGCTTGGGGCTGCATACAGGGCTAGCAAGCAGCGCGAGGGGAAGCAAGAGGCAGTAATAGGGCCAGGGCTAGAGTCAGGGCTGGGGCTAGGCTTTGCTGGTGTGCCTTCTGCTATTTCACTGGCCCTGGCCCAAGCCCTAGCTCTAGCCCTAATTCGGCCTACTTCCGCTCCAGCTTCAGATAATCCAAGCCGAACATGTTGCGCGGGGTAGCCGCGGGGTTCGGGGCGAGGATCCTGATCTCGAGGCGGTGTTCGCCGGCGTCGAGTTCATGTCGGCCGCCGTTGAGTTCGCCGGTGGTGACGACTTCGGCGGGGTTGTAGAAATCGTAGCCTTCGTTGCCGAGGAGCTTGCCGTCGAGGCGTAGCTCGAAGGTGCCGTAATCATGGGCCTTGGTGCCGACGAACTTCACTTCGTAGGTGCCCTTGGCCGCGACCGGCAAGGCGAGCGTGAGCGTGTCGCCGACCTTGCCGCCCGTCCACCAGAGATGGTCGTTGCCGCTCCATCGGCTGGCCTTGAAGTTCGTCATCTTCTGCCCGCTGGTCTTGCCGCCGGTGACGGAGAGGACCTTCAGCGTCTCGCCTTCGGTCGCGCCTTCGAGGTGCCACACGCCGGGCGCGGTGGCCGGGAAGCCATCCGGATACTGCAGG
>JACCDP010245382.1_pt1 | contig 41555 bp, 48 predicted proteins | sample 7445841 | NCBI WGS metagenome assembly JACCDP01 (sample SAMN15323441, study PRJNA562643) | freshwater metagenome | isolation source: river surface water | place: USA:Blue River Watershed | collected 2017-08-17 | reverse complement strand
GCTCGTTGTTCTAACTTTATCGGATTACGCTCTGGTGAAAGTGCTACGAACGCTTGTCGTTCCAATTTCTTAGGATATAGTGCTGGATTGTCAGCAATAAATGCTTGTCACTCAACCTTCATTGGTTACTGTGCTGGTAATAATGTTCCGAGTGCGTCCGCTTCTATTGTTATCGGTTCTTGTGCAATGCCAACAGGATCAAACCAATTGGTGTTGGCATCGTCCACATTCCCATTGAGTGTTCTCCCAGGTGGAACTATCTCAAGCTCTGTCTCATCTCTGAGAATCAAAGTTAATGATGTGTGGTTCAATCTACCACTATTAGCATTATAAGATGATCAAAAATTGAAATTGAAATGGAACCCTTCAAATTGCTGATGAAGTGGTCCAAGTATCTTCTTACTATCATCCACCTGTGGTTTGATCTTTGGACGAATTGTGTGTAGATCAGTGAAACCATGCTCTGCATCATTCTCAATTGTATATTGAGGAACATTGTTGAAGTCGTGATCATAATATGGTTTATCCAGAAAACGATACACTTCTTTCAATGTTGATGTTGGGTCGGAGGTCAATTTGTCATAATCCACAAGATGTATCTTATCACCGTTGCCTCTGATGAAAGCGTCTTGAATAGCATTGAACGTTCCCCCAACAAGACCATTACCATCCATCCAAATATTAATACGATTCACCAAGGTATTCATGTTTGGATTTTCGTGCATGGGACTATCGATGTTTTTCAATTCTTTTCTATAGAGCTTTTCCATCGAAGCAAGGATCTGAGTCATTTTTCTAGTGGTGGTGAGAATCTTAACTGGTTTATCCATACAATTTTCAAGAGTCTCAATCAAAGTAACCCAAGTTCTAGATTTATTGAACACTACAGGACGATCAGTATCACTATGGTATGATTGCAAAAGCCCATTGATGATTGGAATTTTCTTTTGTGGTGTCTCTGATGCCTTGATAATTGGGCTAGTCTTCCAGAAGTGATTAACCCCATGAATCATCTCAGACAACCCACTGGTTGGGGTCACATGAAAATCGGGGTTCTGTGCTAAAATGTTACACAATAGGGTTGACCCTGATCTTGGCATACCGTTTATGAAGAAAATCTCTTTATCACTCATAAAACCTACTTATTGCAAAGTTCTCACAAGTCAATAAATAGAACCATGAGTAAGACAGCTATTTTTCACATTGAGGGTGGTATTGGTAAGAACGTGGCAGCAACAGCAGTCATTGAAGCATATAAAAAGAACAACTCAGACGAGAACATCATCGTGGTTACAGCATGGCCAGATGTATTTGACAATAACCCAAATGTCGAGAAAGTATTATCTTTTGGACAGACTCCATATTTTTATCAGGATTATATTTTTGAAAAAGATGTTAAAGTTTTTGCCCATGATCCTTATAAAGAAACACCACACATTACTCAAAAACAACATTTGATTCAAACTTGGTGTGATATGGTTGGTGTAAAGTATGATAATGAAACACCATCATTGAATATAAATTTTAGGGAACAAGAATTAGCCAATAAGTTAATAAGTAATTATACTCTTAAACCTGTTCTTTTATTTCAGCCGTTCGGTGGCCCCGGTCCACAACACCAAGCACTTCCATATTCTTGGACAAGAGACATTCATCCAGAAGTTGCTCAAGAGATTGTAAACAGACTATCACCAAAGTATCATATTGTGCATGTTTGCTATGATTTTCACCCTACCCTACTTGGATGTGTGAGACTTGATCAACAAATGACCAAGAAAACACTCTTTGCGCTTATAAACGCTTCCCAAGATAGAATCTTCATCGATTCTTCACTACAACATGCTGCGGCTGCTCTGAATAAGCCCTCCACCGTGGTATGGGTGGCAACAAATCCGAAGATTTTCGGGTATAGCCTACACAGAAACATCAAACCAGCCAAAGAATTCAAAAAAGGAACAAGACATTCGTATCTTTTTGATTACAACTTCACTGGAGATGTCAGTGAATGCCCATATGCCGATCCTTTGGAAATTCACAATGCAACCGATATTATCAATACACTAATTTAGCCATATGTTATTCGTTGATTAAATAATATCAATGGCTCTATCGTTGCAACTAGGATACCCTGACGTTCCAAAATCGGTAACAAACCCGAAGGTTTCGTCTACTGATGCATTGGATCTTGAAAATCCAATGTCATTGACTACATTCTTGAAGATAATCAATGTATCTTTCGAGCCAGAGTCACTTCAAAACTACTACAACCACTATCTCAAGCTGTGGAATAACCTAAACGTCAATAAAACACAAGACGAAAACGTGCTGATTGTTGAAAGGTATCGTGACTTCATCAAGGACGTATCCTTAAACTATACAACTCCAGAAGAAAAGGAGTTCCTTTCCAAAATAGACTTCAACGACCCATATGACTTGGACGTTGCAATGGGGTTCTATGGTAAGAAACTAAAGGAACTGGCTCTATACTACAACAATAAGAGAGATAATGTCAAGTTCAATATCACCAGAACGAAGATCAAGGGGACAAACACTGGAGTTAAGAAGCTTCTGTCTGAAATAACAGCAGACTACCTAAAGAATCTGGAAGACGGTAAGATTCTATATGACTACGACCAAATCAAAAGCAAGATTGAATTGGAAATTGAGGAACTGTGGGACACATATCCCTTATATTTCAATCAAGATCCAGATGAGATGGTCTATGACAAGAAAGACCTTGATTATGGGTATGTTATATTCCTAAAAGGAAACGAAGAACTAATCAATGAGATTTTCGCTGGTGTGTCCGACACAATCAAGGAGATCAAAGAGGTTGATTCTCTATTTGACAATAAGAGGAAGCTCACCAAAAAGGACATGGCGACAGATTATTACTATCTGTCAACTGGTGCTACCACTAGCGACTTTATTTCTGGTCAGTTATTTGAATCCGATAGTAAGGTTCTTGCATTTCTCAATAGAGACTACCCAACAACAGCGTCTACACCAGTCGATACTGTAATTCAGTCGGATAGACTGAAGGGATTCTTCAAACCTTCAAAGACATCAATTATTCTAGTCGATGGTAATGGATTTGATGTTAAGGTTGACGTAACCAAGCTTGAACCAAACAAAGTTTACTACTTTCCAGATCCAAAAGTATTGGGAGACAATGATGCCCCTCTGATTTACACTATTGACGATGGTAATCTAAAGAAGAACTACTCATCTGGATGGGCTAGGAACCAACCGAAGTCAACCCAATATGATACGAAGTATTACGGATATGCTTCAAAATTAGAAATGGGTACACAAAAGTATCTGGATAAGATTTTCAACGATGGATTCATCGGAAACATCAATTCGGACATTTATGGAAACCTATTTGGTCTTTTCAAGAATGAAAACGGATTCAATAAGACAAACTTCGACATTGTTGAGTCCGAAGACTTAATAAATCTAGTGGTATATGGGTATAGGTTCGTAGATGATCTGTATGGTGAGTGGAATAACTTCGATTTCTACGTGGAAGACCTCTCCACATTCAGAGAAACACACAGATCTGGTCTTTCCACAAATACTGGTGGGTTTTTCGACTATAATCAGGACATTACATTCAGATTTGGATATTTCACACCTTATAACGAGCTAATTGAACCAACGGAATCAAACATCGTAACCAATTTACTCATCAATGAGTGTGCCTTTGTGGTAAACTCATATGGAACTCCACTTCAAGAGACATATTCATCTGATTTATCGGCATTTGAGCTATCAGCAGGTGAATACTACTACAGTTATCTATATGAAGGTGGTATAGCAAGCAGTGATCCGCTAGTTAGAGCATTGGTTGAACCAACATCCACCACGTTGTCTTCATTAACAGCAGATGCATCTCTGGAATATCCATATCTATCCACAATTGGGCTTCTGGATGGTGGTGTTATGGGTGGTCCATATCCAGAAGATATAGATCTCAATGAAATCACCAATGTATTGCTGAGTGCTGACCCAGCATATTACACTTCCTACTCATTTGATCCACAACCATATGACATGAACATAGCGTTGAGTGGTAGATTGTATGTTAGAAATGCGGCAACTAGGGAAATCGACACCTTCTTGAACTCATTCTCATACATAAACACCAAATTCAATCAAGATGTCATCAATCAACTCAGTGCAAATGTCCTATTTATCGACACTGCATATGACACCCTGTTCATTGAGACTATAAACTATCTAATCATCAACAAAATCAAGTTAGAAGATGGTGTTTTTGTCGATCCGAAGACATCGAACATCTCACTTTCACAAGCCACAGGTGACTTTGATCGCATTTCAAACCGTTTCAAAGTCGGAGATTACGTATATTACTGTAAAATCAACACAACAAGTGATAGTTTATCCAATAACAACTTCTCAATTTATCCAGAAGTATATAGATTTGATCTTCTTGCATTTAAAAACGAGCTTATATACCCAATCAATAATGAAACTGATGACAATTTAGCGTTCTTTAGTGTGTCTGGATTGGATACGCGCTATGTTAATGCCGAGAAACCAACATTATCATACAGTAGTAGAAACAATATATTCAATATATCATTCCTACTCAAAGATCAGAACAACTTCCCACGCTTTCATGTATTTGATTTCGAAATAAATCCAGATGTGAACTTCCTGAAACACGATATTGTCAACTTTGACAACTATCCATTCTCGAATATCCTAGATCAGAACAATACTTTGGCTTGGTTCTTGTCTTCTTTCACCCCAAGTTATGATGGAGAGGAATTAGTAGTATGAATTCAGTAACAATAAACCTATCTTCCAGTGATACAGAGTATGATTATACATATTCTCAGTTTGATTTTGATGATTATACAGAGTTAGCATTAGATCCGACCCTATTAATCGAAAATTACGTCCCAACATATCTCAAAATTGATTGGGGTGACGGGACAATTGAGACATTTGATAACGATATCTACGATGTAAGACGACAAAACGTGAATCTGTTTAAAACTAGTTCAGTTTTAAGAGAAACATATAGACATAGGTACACGCCCGGGTCAACACTATACAAGAGCCTGACAGCACAGGTCTTTTTAAACTATACAGATGGTGGAAATACATGGATTAAGATACCAATCAGGATCAGATCTTATGGATACTTCGAGTCGATCTATGATCTGGACCTGAGAAATACCAATATTGTTCCATTATCAACAAATATCAAACAACATCAGTTTATAAGTGAGGCAACTCGTCATACATTAGAACTTAGAGGCTAAATAATTAACGTGATTGTAGAAGTAAAAGGTCTATCTGCATACGATGCAGACGTTTTAAACTCAGAACTCAATGGAGTGTCATTTAGACAGTTCCAAAGATCGTATACTGGAGATTATACATTCAATTTTGCGGATGGATTGTCCTCTACGAGAGACATTAAGACCAAAAACTTCACAAATTTCTATCTCACCGATGAATATAGGCTGGATAACGTCATAGTTTTTGATTCATCCAAATTTAAGGCCAATAAGATGGTCACGCCGATCAAACAGGGAGGAACCTACCTATCTTTTACCCCAATTTCAGCAACTCCATATGCAATGGCGGGTAGATATCAAGAATATGTGTACTATGGCATACCAACCTTCGAAAAAGAAGAGAAGTTCTTAAAGATTGAGCTAAATGACAATAATATATGTAATATTAGTATCGAAAATAATGGTAGAAGATACTATCTTGTCTATGATATCGATGGTAAACTTGTGTATGTTTGGGAAAGTTACCTGACATTTGACTCCAACATCAATCCACAAGACTTCACATACGTCTTTTCCCAAGAAGCAGATGCTATTATTCTTCTAAAACCAATAGATGGAGGTCCAAATAAGATCTTATCTAAGGTAAAAGACCAATTAAGTGCGGTTGCTTACAATGGAGACATCCCAACCCCGTTTATTGTTGAGAAAAACCTATATCAAGACCCCAATCTATCACTGGATACTACTTTCATCACATATACACCAAGTAATTCAACAGATGCAAGTAAAACTGAGAAAAATCAGACGAATAATTTCCTATTACACAACAGGTATTCAAATGAATCACCAGCAACAGACATAATCGTTCTGAAAAATCAATTGAATCAGAATGATACATTCACTTCTGGTAACAATCTTCTCTCATGTACCGATCCTTGGAATCCATATGTCAACAAAACAAGAGAATATACATCAATTGCTCAAAACATCAAGGAAGAATACAGTGATGATCTTGAATTGAACTATGTTTTCTACAACAAGGACTACAAAATCGACATTGGGCAGACGACATTCATCGCACCATCGAGTATGTATCCATTCACTGCGTTGAATATCAATGATAGTAGACTCATTGAGTGTGGTGCAAGGTCATATGTGACTCCACAATACGCGGATAAGGTCTATAAATTATCCGATGATTCAAATCAAAGAAACAACGGACAACATCTACTATGCACATGGTTGTCTGGATCTCCATTTAGTGAAAATAAGATGTGGGTAGATAGATACTATTATCCAGATTTGATCTCAAAGGCCGATGCATTAGCATCGTTGCAAGTATTTCAACCAACATACAATGATTATATTGAAGGGTTGGTGGATAGTAGCTTCTTCAAACAAAACATAACAGATCAGAGATTCTTCGACACTGTTTCAAACCTAACATTTGAACCAGCCATGACGTATATTTACGATAGAACTGATCCAGAGTTTGAAATCAATCAAATTGATGGATGCTCCCCGATCAACTATTTCAAAGATATAAACAAAGAAGGTGAAATGACATTCGGGTTCAATTTCAATGGGGATGAAAGAGTTTGGAGAGTTGAAAGCAGACGAAACGACATTGATTCTGGTGTTACCATTAGAAAAGATGGAAAGGAATTAGACATTACATTCAGAATGTATGATGCCACTGGATTCACTGAGAACTTTGCACCTTATGGAAGACGCATCAAGGCAAAATTCAAAAGATTGAAAGAGAACTACTTCATGATGTCTGTAAATGTGAAGAAAGGTAAGGGTTATTTCTTCCTAAATGAAGAACTTATCCTCACATTCGACATACCCAAGTATGAGTTCCTTCTAAAGAAGATAATATATGGTGATTTCTATCTATATAGAGATAACGATGTTAAAAACATATTTGCTGCGAATGATTTGGTTAAAGATATTATAATCACCAAAGCATATACGCCACCAGAATTGGCATATATCATATCCGCATCGTCAAGAGATACAAAAACAGACACTATTTACATCACACTACCTTGTGGTATGAGAAATAGCTCAGATAATATCGAAATTGTACAGAATCTATGTTCATATACTGGATTTAGGTCAAATGATGTGAACATTCTGGTTAAGAACTTAAATATATCAAATCAGACTGTTCTGGATGGCCTTGAAGCATCAATCAGAGAGACTGTTTCCAAGACTTTACCAGCAAATACAAGAATCAAGAATGTCCAGTTTATTAACTTCAAATGAGTGCCTACTATAAATACACCAGTGGTGAAGCATTTACCTTAAATGGTGATGATTACATCGGTTATTTTCACATAAACGATGATGGTGTTGCTTATACTGGTAGATATACGACTTCTGAAAGCGAAGAACTGTCTTCAAAAAAGACCTTCATGAATTCTATTCACAATAGAAAGCTGAATTTAGGAGCAACATATGATAGCATCATAAATGTAGAGGGATCTAATCTCTATTATTTTGATCTTATAAACAAAAGTGACTTTGGTAGATTCATTGATCGCATTGACTTGAATAATGATTACTGTTTCAAGTCTTTGATTCTAGAGAATCCAAAAATCATAGACTTCCAAAAATATGGTGGTTACTATTATTCATTATTCAATGAAGATGCGGATACACTAGAACCAAGAAACGATACAGTTGTTTCGATTAGCTTTGCAAACTCATCCAAATATAAGTTCTTAGATGATATCACCACTGGAATAATAATTGTAAACAGTCAAGAAACGTTCAAGTACTTCTGTTCTGATGGCGAATACATCTATATTCTTGAGGGTAGCTTTGATGGGGTCACACCATTGACGTTGATCAAGACTCATCCGCCACAAGACAACAACAAAGTTAGATCCATTTACCACGATAAGGCATCCAAAAGGGTGTTTATTGTAAGAAATCGTGGAATTTACATATATGATGCTTCGAATTATGATGATTGTGATGATTTGATACTTGAGGACATCATCAAATTCAACGACATTGAAATCTATTACATTTGGAACCTGATTGACGTAGACTTTGATAAATTCGACATACCATTTGATGTTGGCGAAGACGTAGACAATCCAAACAATCCAGAATTTATTAAATTCGGTGGGGATTACAGAACGGGATATGTACTGAACGGTAAGATACTATACGTTTTCAACAAATATAGGAACGAAGTTGTATTCACTGTCAGTATGGGAGAACGAGACATTGGAGAACTAGTGAGAATGGATATCAGAGATTCGGATGAATTCATCACACTTCTAAACAAAAAGAGAGTTGACTCGAATTCTGACGATTACGAATACTACATAACATTTGTTGATCCTAAAAGTCCAGAGATGGAATACGACAACACAAAACTAGAAGGGTTAACCCTAAGTGCATACATGCAAGATGTAGAATTTGCATATCATGACTCTAATATTTTCATTACTAAAAACGCCAAAGAGTATCAATATAGATACATAGATGCTCCAAAATATGTAGTGGGTAATATTAGAAACAATAATCTAAATTTTCCAGAGAACTTTAAATGGAACACCACATATCAATTCTATAAATTCATGCATTTGAATTGGGGATATCATATTTCTCCTGAAAACTTATACGAAAACATAAACTATGCAGCGGATATGACAAATGGTAGAATGTATCTACTTGTTCATAATAAAGGTAGATTGTATATCATGAAACAAGACATGGAAGATAGATTCTTAGCGGGTGTCGATGTGGATTTACCTAAGTTTTATAGAGAATTTATATGTAGTACAACGTCCGCTGGACTTAATATCAACATTATATTGTCAAATATTCTGAAAGATACACTTAATATCTACAACAAAGCATATAATAGCTTTGCAATTGATGAAAATCAAGTCAATCAGATCTCACTAGGACCAGTTGAGTTCAATAATAATGATTTGATCATAAATGGCAATGAAACACTGAATAGTGTGGCATTTCAAAGAATTGTTGAGACAATTACTGATATTCAAGGCGTTCTAGTTCCAGAAAAACTTTAAATTTGCATTTTTAGTATTAAATACGATTAATGAGTACTTTAAAAGGCGTATATGTTTCAGAAGCTTATCAAGGACTGATTCATGCAAATAAAACGAAACTTCCTGAAACTGGAAAGTCCGTAATGTATGATGGATCTGGACAAAAATCAGCTTTATCGTTGGGTAAAGATGGGCAAGGAGCATCTATTTCTGGTCCATTTGAAGCGGATGGGTTCAAATATCCATCTAGAGATTTACAATTTGGTATACCAGTAAGTAATGGAAGTAAAGTTTTGACTCTTTCTTCAGCCAGTCAACTATTTAAAGCTTCTGGTGTTTATGATGAAGATGGAACTTATGTAAACCCAACAATTACCATTACCGATGGGCTTATCACCAATATTGCATCTGGTGGAAGTGGTGGTAGAGGAATGGTGTCATTCACACAGGTTGGGGCTGGATCTTGGACTGTTCCAGTTGGAGTCACTTCAATCAAATTCATTATAACTGGAGCTGGATCTCAGGGTAGAAATAGACCCGGAAACGCTGGTGCAACCGTAATCGGTTACATGACAGTAAAAGAAGGAAACATAATCGAATGTAATGTGGGTAGAAGAGGTATCGCAACCAACGAACCGGGAGAAAACACCACACTTTCCATTGCTGGTCAAATCGCCGCAGTCGCTTATGGTGGAGAATCCGATGATATCACTGGTGTAGATGCTGATTTAGGAATCGCATCACAAGCAGCAACGGGTGGTATCACTGCTCATGGTGCAAACTACATAAACTCATTCTTGGTTATCGTTGGTGGTAATCCGGGGGTGGACACTCACGGTGATGGTGGTGAAGAATCCTCTGGTGGTGCTGGTTATTGGGGATCTGGTCCTGCTCCGGGTGGTGGAGGATCGACACATAGAAAAGTACCAATTGGATTAGGACCGGGTGATGGCATTGTTGTCATTGAATGGTGATCATTGAAATATAAATCAAGCAGTTAAATAAGATTAATGAGTACACTAGAAGATGTCTTTATTTCAGATTCCTATCAAGGGTTGATCCATGCTAATAAGGTAGCATTACCAGCAACGGGTCAAGCGTTGATGTATGATGGATCTGGTCAAGCATCATCCATATCGATTGCTCTTTCAGGTGGTGGTGCAACGATCACTGGTAGGTTATCATCGAATAATTTAACTGTTGGTAATTTGAAGTTCCCAAATGTTGCTGGAAATAACAGAGCGATCATGGTTATGACAACGAATAACCAGCTAACTTTTGTCGATAAACTCTCCGCTAGTTATCTGGCCGATCTGTACCCAAATCCAGAAGCAACATATAACGGTGTCCAAAGCATCACGGTAAACAGTAAGGGACTAGTTACATCTGTCACCACAACCGAATCAAATCAGTATGAACTACAATCGAATGAAAATACTGGATATTTGGCTAATACAATTTATCAAAACAAAGATAGTAGACCACTACTAGTAGTTGCATACGGGGTGTCGAATAATGATGTTCGTATAAGTGCATACACTGGACCAACTACATCAACAGACTTTAAAGTTGCTGACTCTTTCATTGTAAGTGACGGTGGTGCTGATTCAGCCGCATCTGTTACATTCATAGTTCCACCAAATTATCACTGGAGAGTAGCACTTTGGAATGGAAACGCTGGTGGAACAATAACAGAATCTAGAGTAGACGCATTCACACTATAAAATCATGGCCAATATCGTAATATCAAAAATTAAGCTTAGAAGAGGCACTAGAGATGAGATCAAGACTGTGATTTTTGATCAAGGTGAACCTATCTATTCAATTGATACCGATAGATTGTATATAGGAACATCCACTGTTAGTGGTGGTGTCGTGGTTGGTTCAAAAGTTCACTCTCAAGTCGCAAATTACAACAGTCTTTCTGCTGTGGTTGCAGAAGTTGGGGATATTGTCGAAGCAAACAACAAATTTTATCAATTAACAGCAAGTAGCTATTCAGATCTCACATCATGGAGAGACGTTGCCGCTAAGTTAGACCCAAGAGTTCTTAGATATGATAGTTTTAACAGAATTGCGATCCAACCCAATTCACTTTCAGCCGCACTTCTAGATTCATCGACAGTTGGTAATGGTATTAAGATTGAAACCAACATTCTTCAATTGGACTATACAACAAAGTCACTTGAAATTTCAGGTGGACAACTTTCGGTCAAAGCGGATGGCATCGATGAAAGAGAAATAAGCACTTCTTCTCTTTCTTATGGTCTGTCTGGTGGTAGTGGTGATAAACTCCAAGTCATTGCCAACTACGACTACTTCTATTTCGATGGTACAAATAGACTATCTCTATCTACACTTCCAATTGAAACAATTGACCCAAATTGGGCTGGTAATGGTATCTCCATTAACACATCCGCTGCTCTTATTAGTGCAACTTTGGCAAATGTAGACAATAATACACTAGCAAGAAGCGACAACGGAACAATTTCCATGTCTTCAATCACCGTGTCGTCTAATTATGAATTAGGAAAACACACAATTGATGAATATGGTAGGGTTACTAATTCCGAACCAGCAATTCATGATTTCTTAATCGGAAATTCGGGACTAAGCTCTATATATCATCCTCTGTCTGCTATATTCAATGGATCGCCACTAGGAATCACTCTAAGTGGAGTGAATGTTACTAGATTCACGGCACTTTCATCTGATGGTGTGACAACTGTTACACTTTCATCTGGTGGATATATCGTTTTTGAAGGAAATACGACAACTAGAAATAGCCCATTGTCAACAATTCCTAGATTTGCAATACCCATCTTCCTATTTTAAATAAACACATGGAACTTCTACAAAATACAATCCTAAAACTAATATTTCGTCAGGGAACAAACACTGAACGAATGAAAGTTGTATTTTCATCTGGTGAACCAGCATGGACAACTGACACAAATAGACTTTGGATTGGTAATTCAGTTTTAAGTGGTGGTGTTCTGGTTGGAAACAAATTTCAAGGATCTGGAACTGATGTGACTGCATTCACAGAAGCAGAAATTGGGGATTTAGCCTATGACACAGACAACAATGCGCTATATAGACTGAGATACACACAATCGACAGATTTATCCAGTTGGCAAATGATTGGTGGTGTTTATGCCAGTGGTGATAGTTATATTGCAATTGATCCATCGAACACCATTACACTAAATTCTCTTTCTTCTGGTATCTTTCATGATTCTGCTGTGTTGAGTCCAATTACTTTAAGTGGTGGACAAATCGCACTCAGAGAATTAAGTGCATATCACGTATCCTCCGATGCTCTTTCATCCCCTCTTGTCATATCAGCAGGACAAATTGCATTATCGACCATCCCAGCAAACTTAATCACATCAACATTAACAATTAGCAGTGGTCTTGTTGGATATGTTAATGGAATAGACAAGACCAACACAGAAGTAAGAGCGGCATCTGGTAATATTATGATTCAAACCAATGAATTATATGCAAGATATGATGGTTCTGGTAGCTCATTGACCTATTCTAGAAATATTGTATCTGTTGATAAGTTGTCTGGTGGATGGTATAGATTCAACTTCTTAGCACTACCAAGCGCAAATATCATTCCACAAGCACAAATAATTGGAACGAGTCCTGCAAACTGTTATCCTAGAGTGACAGCAATCACAACGACTACATGTGAGGTTCAGGTGTTAAGTACTAATGGCGTTCTACGCGATGCAGATTTAACACTAACTATCACATACTAAAATGGCAGTCAGAACAGATATTTTACTAGCTCCTAGTGCAAAATATTTCGGATTCGTTGATGATCATACAGCATACAACACGAATTGGGATATAACGTGGAGTTTTACCTATGCGCTCACAGGAGAGCAGCATGGGTTCTGTACATATCTGGCAGTATCATCAACACCTAGCCTCTCAGGGTTGCCATTATCAACAATTGTCCTACCGGGACAATACCTAACCTATCACGGAAACTACCCATATCTATTGGATGAAGATTTCAATCCAATTCTAGATGAAAATGATGAGAATATTTATGTTGAGGGTGACTCTGTATATTCTCCAAATGGATTTCTTGCGATAGCATTTGATTCCACTGGTTATTTCGCACTTTCTGATGAATATCTACCAACGGATGGTGTTTCTTTAGAGAATACAATTCCAAATAGCTTGATTGTTCGTGAAGGACCAACTGTTATCTTCAATGAAGCCCTGTCTTCATTGGATTCAAGTTTCCAATTGGCTACAAGTGCCAAAGAGTTCAAAACATTACGCTTCAGAGTCGCAAATGCTGTCAAAAAATTGTATGTTGATTACAAAAACGAGTATTCTGATTCTTATAGAAATCTAGCTACAATCAATTTATCAAATATTGACGTTGATGGTTATAGACTAGCATATCCAACGTTCGCATATTGTTCTCCTGTATCAAGCCTGACAATAGACCCATCTAAATTGTGGCTGAAAAACTTCCATGTTCACGGTAACCCAAACCTACCAACAACAGAATCGGTGGAATTCACACCACTTTCAAGTTCATCCACAGGATACACCACTATCTCAGGTATCACAGCAGTACGCGCCTATTAAATATAAGGGATGGCTACGCCAACATTAACATGGACGACCTCAGTTACGGCCACATCAGCCTCATGGACTGAAATTGACGACAAGAATCTTACATTCTATGTCACTCCAACGTCTTCATGTGCATTGTCAACCGAAACACTCACAAGTAATGAAAGACAACAAGCAGAAGCCATTGCATATGTCACACTATTACCAAAAGCAACTCTATTTTTCAATTGGAGATTAGACAATACTACGGAAACACATAGGTCTGATAAAGATATTGCATATTTTTACTTTAATGATATCTTAATTGCTCAATTAAGTTCAACACAATTATCAATTAGTTCCCTCGATCTTGGCGATGGGTCGTGTGCCACTGATCTACAAACAAATAGTGGGACTATAATTAAGAGAAATCTCACGACATCTAGTTTAAGCTATCCTATTTTGATTGGATACGATACTGTTGATGGTGAATATCATGGCAGTGCAGTTGGATTGGAGTTTTTGATAACTTCAATGGAGGTAACAGAGCTATTATCGTCTACAACGACAACCCCTGCTCCTTTAACGACAACCACCACTACTACTCTACCCCCTCTTCTGTATACAACCACAACCACAACGACCACTACAACTACCACAGTAGGTCCACCGTTAACATATAAACCAACAACACTGAGAGATTGCAATAGTGGAGATTGTAATGGCCTTGGGTTCTAATAAATAAATATCATGTCTTATTGTGGAGAAGTTCTAGGTATTCAGTTATGTGTAGATGATATACTCTACACAATGGACACTCCTATTATTGAGGTATATCTTAATGATAATTACATAGGTAATTTAATATATAATTCCGAGCTTCAATGGAGTCCGGGATATGTTTTTGGTGAAGGCATAGGGGATGGAACCTATGATGCTGGATTAGAACCACCGACTTATTTCAAGTTTTTCTATGGCGAACCAGCAATTTTAGCATCAGTTGATGATTCTTATTCCCCATATCTTTGTGATCTTACACAAATGTCACTGTGGAGTCTTCCAAATAGTTGGTTTGACGATTCATCTCTCAGTGCTGGTACAAATAAAATAACATTATCCGCTGGTGGGTTAGCACTTTTATCAGACGTATCGGGTAATCTCGGACTTAGAATGTTTGATTATACCTTGAATGGCGGAAATGTGGATCTCTATAGCTCATATGTAGTTGGATCAGATAGTTCCTTTTCATTAAATGAAGGTCAAACACAAGACTTTTATTTCACATTAGATTCGTGTACTACCACTATATCTCCATCTACCACTGAACCACCGACAACAACACCAGAAGTAACAACTACAGCAGGACTCAGTACTGGTAGATTGAGTTGTGTGTTTTTTGTTCAACTCTGTTTCCAAGAATTTGATTACACTTTACCAACTCCAGAAATTGATATCTTCATCAATGATGAATTAGTATACGAAAACTTCGATCCAACTGTTTCATTTGTTGGGTATGGTGATGGTGTTTATGATATAGGATTTGAACCCTTGGAGCACTATGCGTATTTTTATGGAGATCCTAGAGGACCGCTTGTTAATATAGATGATTCAAAATCTCCACTTCAATGTCAACCAGAGGGAGCGTTTGTATATCCTGAATTTTCAATCGACACTTCGATGTTGTTTGTTGGTGGCAATACACTAAAATTAGTTGCTGGGTCATTGGATACGTTTAATGGTGATCCAGTTACTATCGATGGATCTATAAGCATTCGCGTGTTCACTCCTGAATTAGCCACGGGTGGTGGATTAAAACTAAAAGATGCTGGGTATATTTTAGACTCACAATTTACATTAACTGATAATGGGTTTGAAATATATGATTTCACATGGAAGGGGTGTGGACCAAACACAACACCACCATTCACAACTACGACAACCACACTACCTCCGATAACATCATGGCCACCCGGAACTGGCACTGGAACTGGAACTGGAAGACCACCAATCTTCACAACGCCATCATTTAGATATACAACGATTCGTCACCCGCTTGTGAATCTTCCAATAACAACAACAACGATTCCTCTCACATCAAATCCAAGTTTATCTGGAACGGGAGTTCCGCCACCAACATACCCACCAACAACATTACTGTGTAATAAGATAGGTGATTGTAAAAAATTAGGTTGGTAATAATTATTATATGAGAAAATTGACGGTTGGTGTTGCCACTCATGATGATTATGATGGGTTATACTTCACGATCCAAAATATCAGGCTAAATCATCCAGAAATTCTGGATGATGTCGAATTTGTAGTTGTTGATAACAATCCATCAAGTGAGCATGGAAAGGCTAATAGAAAATTAACGGATTGGATTAAAGAACCATTCCAATATCTACCATTCACAAAATATAACTCAACTTCTATAAAAAATAAGGTGTTTGATTTGGCGGATACACCTTATGTGATATGTTTAGATAGCCATGTTCTCGTTGAAGCTGGAGCATTGAGTAAACTTATCAAATATTACGATGATGGAGAGGATGATGGGAATCTATTACAAGGTCCACTTCTCTACGATGATGTGAAATCAGTCGCAACTCACTTCGATTTGGTGTGGGAAGGCTTCATGTGGGGAAAATGGGGCAGTGATAAACGCTATAAAAACAAAAATAGCAAACCATTTGAGATTCCAGCACAAGGCATGGGTCTTTTCTCTTGCAGAAAGGACTCATGGTTAGGTTACAATAAAGAATTCCGTGGATTTGGTGGAGAAGAAGGATATATTCACGAAAAGTTCAGACAACACGGAAAAAAGACCATGTGTTTGCCGTTTCTACGCTGGCTACATCGCTTTGATCGACCAAATGGTGTCAGATACCCAAATAACCTACAGGATAGATACAATAACTATCTAATTGGCTTTAAAGAGCTAGGCTTGGACACCACAGAACTCAAAGAACACTTTAAGGGACACGTAAGATTATAAATGCCCCAATTTTGCTTCACATGTTACATCGTGCAGCATTCCATTATATCTTCTTTTGATATAGTCATCGATTAATGCTGGTTTAATCGTATCATATGGGACTTCAATACCCATCGTTCTTCCCTTTTCCTCAATAAAGTAATATGCCTCCATTAGACACATCCATCTAGAAAACTCTTCCACTCCCATTTCCTCAACCGCTCCGTCATTTTTAGTTATTTTAATGTTCATATTATGTTGTTTTAGTTAAAATATCCTACTCAGCCCTCTAATTAGACCAATGTAACATATTAATAGTGTTATTGGAGCTATTGCGATAATCCCAACAACAGTAACAACCCATGCCCATATGGGCATGGATAAGGTGAATTCATTTAAAAGCCAATCCATGTTAAACTTTAGCTTCTGATACTAATGTAAGTTTATCATCAATCTCATTAGTATCCATAGGTTGGAATATTTGGACAGTATCATATGTCAAAGTAACCTTAAAATCATTTTTACAGTTATTACATTTGATAATGTTATCATCATTGGGTTTTATAAGCCCTTTGAACGCCAGACTTCCACAAACGCAGTTGATTTCGGTCAACTGGTCGTCAAAGATACTCTCATATTCCCGAATGACTGTCAACTGTTCTTCGATTGTTTCTTCCATTCCCTTGATAACGTCCTCAATCTCCACCAAATCCTGCCTCATTTCGGTCATTTCAGGGGGTTCCTGCATCTTTTCCTCTGCCAGAAGCCAGTATGTCGCCAAACCAGCGGGAATCAAGCACAAAATGCCAAAAACGGAAAGAAAATCGAACATCGACTGCGATCCCGATACGATTGTGATCAAAATCACCCAAATTCCAAGGATTATTCCTCGTTTTCTCCAATTAATCATACTCTATTTTATCAAATTAAGAGCAGAAGTCAACATTAATATACTTCGTTCTCGATTTTCTCGTCTTCGATGTCGTTAGCGGCGTGAGATGCACCAATTGTCTGCTTTTCTAAGACGTAATCGACTGTTTGCATGAGATAAATGACCATTTTTTCGGTATTTTTCTTCAATTGTAACAGTTCTTTTTTATTTTTTACATCAGCAGTCTTCAAAAAAGTCTCAAGTGTCTTTGCAGCTTGCATTCCATTCTCAACCATTGCACCAAAATTAGCTGGAAGCTCCTTCAATTCATATGGAAGGATGTTTGGAGCTTTATGAGTAGCCCTTTCCTCTGCTTTAAACTGCTTCATTTGGGTCGATGGGTCAAGTTCATGATCCACTTTACCGTCCATGAAGTTGGTCATATATGGGGAATTTCCTACAGGCATGTAATTATTTAGTCAAAATGACAAGCAAAAGAATAAATATACCTATGAGCTTATTCGCACAAAACTTTATGAAGTCTCTTAGAGAGCAAGACGAGTCCGATCTTGAAAGACAAGCAATGGAAGCTTCTCTAGACGATGGAGTTGAAGCATCAGATTTTGATGTAGACATGGAACCTAGTGAAGATGCTGCTGTCGATGAGGTGGCAGATGCCATGAGTAGACGTAATCAACAAATCATTGCTGAACTTCAAGGATGGATTGATGAAATCGAAGGATTCTTGAGCTTCCTAAACAGCGAAGATCCAAATAGTGTTCAATCAAGACTCGCTGCTGCTGAACCAGACACCGTAATGGACAAGATGAAGCAGTCACAACAAACAAAGATCTCCCGTGTTGCATCTGACCTTGCATCCTTACACCAAAACTTCCTAGGATTCATGGCACAGACAAGCAACGCTAGATACAAGTACGTTTAATATCATGAATGGTAACGATCAAAGATCAATCGCTAAGTTAGTATTGGAAGTGTATGCCAATCAAGCACAACCAGCCCCTCAAGCTGCACCTAGGCCAGCCCCTCAAGCCGCGCCTCAAGCTGCACCTAGACAGGCACAAGCACCCGCTCAACAAGCACCACAACAAAATCAACCAAAACAACCTAGTAATAACGTTTTGGATCAAATGGCATCTTTAAGATCTAAGTTAATTCAATCTGGTGTTAGTAACGAACTAATTCAAGAATTTGATGGTATCTACAATGCAGTGAATGTAATGACCGCTTAATCTAAACCACTAAACAACATCTTAAACTTCATAACAGCACTCATACCCTGAGTGCTGTTTTTCTTTATGAACGCTGGTGATACATGATCGATACCAACGCCAACACATAAAGCGTTTAAGTCCTTATACTTCTCACCCCACTTCTTTGGCCAGATGAATACCTTCTCACCAGCTTCAAGTAGGGATAGAGTTTTCTCTCTAGCTGTCTTGTCTATCCATTGTGAATCGAGAACCCAAATCTTTTCAAACATTGAAAGAGATTTCAACTGTTGCTTCTGTGTCTCAGTGAATAGGAAGTTGCCTTTGTTGATTCCAGCGACACCGATGCCATTCTTGACGAAATAAGAATCAATTGGTCCTTCAAATAGAAACACACAATCCATATCAGGATCTACATTTTCAATACCAGCAAGACTTTTATCGGAATCTGGCTTGGAGAGGTAATCTGGCTTCTCATCATACATGAAAAGCTTACGAGTCTGGTAGAAGATGATTTTGCCGTTCTCGTCCTTGAAGGGGATCACTAGTCTATGACTCTGGAACTTGTCGTTCAAGCTCAAATAGAGCGAATCTGGTGCGTTTACGGCCCTATCCAGTCGTCTCTGCTTGATGTAGGCCAAAGCTTTGGCCACAACTTCGTTATCCTTGAAGTATTCGACCTGTATCGGATCTAAAAGATTAATGGAATCCTTTGGTAATGTGTCTATTTCTCTTTTTGTTTCCTTTTCAAGACCAACATCTGTGAGGATACCATATTCATCAGATTTGAGACAGTCTACAATCTCCTGATGTGTCATTCCAGATGCCTTTCGTATCCAACTATATGGAGTAAGAGACTCTCCACAGTTATGACAAAAGATATTCTTGTTTTCTGGAATGTAGAAACATCTTTTCTTTTTACCCCACGACTTACCCTCATGACAAAGTGGGCAACATGATTGGTATGTGTTTGAGAACTTGTTATGAGTTACCTTATGTCCATACTCATAAAATTTAGAAACTACAAAGTCCTCTGGTAAATCGAAATCGAACTCATTTGCTTGAGTCTTTTTCATTTTGCTCGAATTGAGCTTTGGCAACTTTCTTAACATAACTAGGTAATTTCTCTATATATTCAAGTATACCCTCTTCAAGCCCGATGTCAAAGTCTTTCTTGGGAATCCAGTGATTCTCCATACTTGGCATTGCCAAAAATGCAATTTTATCTCCACTCTGTTTAATGTAACAGAGCATTTGACCCTCAATGTCGCCCTTCAACACGGCATACACTTTTCCAAATTTGAAATTTCCAAATATCATACATTGCGATCATTACCTAAACCTCTCGCCCCCATGAATCTTCCGATTTCTTCCATAAAGGCATTATCTAGTGCTGATTTCTCAATCTTTTCTTTGAAAGCTGTAATATTTATAGGGTCACCATTTAGATCATAACCTATAATCTTAAAGCATGACATGAACTCACCTAAAGTGGAGACAATGGCATTGTTGACTTCTGCCCTTTTGGGTAGTTTCTTCTTCTCTTTCAGTTTAGCAGTTAAAGCATCACGAAGTAATTCGTTAAATTCATCATCTGAAAGATTTCTATTATCTTCATCAGGCATACATATATTTATTCATCCTTGATGAAATTGCTATCCTCTGTCTTTTGGGGGACTCCCTTTTCAATCAAAGTGGTTATGATCACTTCCATTGATTTTGTCTTGATATTGTAGTTTTTGGGGAATCTATTAGCCCCATCATTGAACTCAAACAAGATATCATTTTTGAAAGGTTTGTTCTCGTAACAAGTGATCATAAGGGAAATACCACTAGGATCTACCATGATTGTCCATTTTCTAGGATCTGAAATGTCGTATTCTTGAAACAAGCGAATAGCAATAAAATTACTATCTCTTAATCTTTTAATAAAGTATCCACAAGTTTTGATATTATTTTTCTTTTTAGCATCCATAGAATTAATTAGTTAACGATGATACAATGTAAATCAGCTTCAAATCACCATTTGTAAATGATATCTTACCGATTCCAAGCTTATTGATTTCAAATTTCACCTCTTCGGATAATCCGAGATTCATCAAACGAAGATTATCAGTGCTGATGATGAATGGAGAGTCCAAATCCTCTCCTGTATAATTATCAACATCGAAAGATAAACTATCGAGATTCGATTGAGACTTATCACCAAACGTCCACTTTAACATTTCATCCTCTGTGGTGATGTAGACCTTATTGCTATCCTTCAATACGCAACCATCCTTTAAAAGTTGTTTTATGGTTTTAGCTGGAAGTGTGAACTCTTGTTCATATTCAAGAGACTTGATCTTCTTGGTGGTCAGTTTAGGTGCTGTTAGAATTCCATCGTCAAGTAGATGGTAATCAAACTTCACAGAATCACCACGATACTGAATTTGATTAGTCTTGATTTCAAGATCAAGCTCTTTTGCATTTGCAATCTTGATCAGATCGGCAAGCTTTTGAACTGATGAAAGATTTAATACAGCTTCATCACCAAAAGAACCCTCGATACTAGCCCATAGAAATAAAGCCCTATCATCAGATGCCACGATGGACGAAATTCCTTCGTCTGAGATTGTGATGATGGCTTGGTCATTTACTTTAGAAATGCTAGAAATGAATTGATTAAACTGCTCACTTTCCAATTTTAGACTTTTCCCTTTGTTGCTCATTGTTTGATTCTAATAGAGTGATTACTTTTGTCAACTGTTTGGAGATTGTTTCCAAAAGATTGTTCGTTCTCTCTTGTTCGCTTTGATTGAAGTTGAACTCCAACTGTGGAGTTGGTTCTTGTGCTTTGAGTGTCTCCACAGGTGGTTGAATGACCTGTGGTGCTGGTTGAGTGGGTTGTGGCGCAACCATTTGGGGTAACGGTTGCGGTGGGGGTGGGGGTTGTATATGGGCAGGAGAGCGTTGAATCACTCTTTGTCGAACGTTTTCAAGTCCCCTGCGTATTTTTGAACTACCATCGTCATAACCTCCCAAGACAGGACTTTTCATGTCCCCACTCATTTTCTCAATCATTCTAGATTCAGCATAAATGGGACCACCTAAACTCACTAAAAGATTATAATCTTCTGGTGAAAGCTCATTAGCTCCTATCTCTTTAAAGTCGTTGACGCTCATGTAGACTATTTACATCAGTCTTCCAAATCTTCAAGTAGTTCATCGACTTCATCATCAACATCATCGGAATTACCGAAGTCCATTGGGATGTTATCTTCTTCCTCATCTTCTTCGACTTTTTGAGCCTTAGCCTTTGGTTTGGCCTTGACTTCTTTCTTTGTCTCGATCTTACCTTCTCCACAGAAGAAATGATCTTCCAGTAGAGTGTTGAGTTCTTCTTCTGTTTTCACAGGATAAACTGCCTTAAGATCGTGAACCTTAGTGTAGACTTCTTCAATTTCATCATCACTAAGATTCAATTTGGACTTAGTAGTAAAATACGAATCCTTGAATGTAGTGAATTGACCTTGTTCAGCAGCAACGATCACGAAGTCACATCCACCTTTGGATAGATCGAAGATTGCTGCACCGAATTCCTCTGCTCTGTTACCAGTCATAGCAGCATCAATCTTTTCTTTAAGTTGTGGTCCGACTTTCAGAATTTGAACAGTTCCGTTCAGTTCTGGATTGTCAGGATTCTCAACCCAAAGTGCGTTCACGAACCATTGTTCCTTTTGGTCAATTGGACTCTTGAAACGGATTGGGTTGCCACTGTTGTCCACCCCGGGATTGGGGTTAGCCTTCTTCCATTCGCTGAACAACTTCCAGCGAAGGTTTGCGATTGGGTCACTTTCCCCGAATGTTTGGAGAGAGATAGCAGAGGTGAATTTGCCAGTTGCGTTACTCTTCCATGAATGAACCTTGTGATGGAAAAATGTCTCATCAATGTTCTCTACGTTAGGAATGAGTCTGATCCTGTATTCGTGTCCAGCGGGGAACTTCATAATATTTGAGAAGGTTCCTGCGGATTGATTATCAGTTTTCTTAAGTGAATCCTTAAGTTGATCGAACATCATTGCGTTGAATTTCTTAGTTTTGCTCATGTTTTGTGTTTTCTAGTTTGTTTAGTTTGTTTAGTTTGTTATTTAGTTTGTGTTTAGCGACCTTCGAAAATGCCTTCATCTTTGTGGATGAGTAGAACTTTGCTCTTGTCTTTTGGAATATCGGATAAAAATCAGGTATAACAAACTCCAGTAACTCAGATTCTACGGCAGGATTCGAGAATGTCAAGGCGTGTAACGTATAAAAGTTGATTTTATGCTCTTTCAAGTGACCAACCCAATACGGCAACGCCTCTTCTATATTTAGTCGATAATCCTCGAAATTCCAATGTTTTTTCTCACAAAAATGGTAGCAAAACTTGAGAGAATCCTTCAATCTTTGCATACTTTCTTCGGAATCTGGATCAGCCAATTCCAATAGTTTCTGATACTGTCTATAAACAGATATAGCTTTAGTTTTTGTGTAGTATTCAAGAGGATAATATGCTTCCTCTTCATAGACTTTATGTGGTGCTATGAAGAACTCTTCTTGATTAATATGAGGATAATTACTAAAAAACCTTGAAAGTTTATTCAAGGTTTTTATCGTACTTTCATCTAGTTTTTCAAAGTTCTCTCTTAGACGGAATGGCTTATTTTGAGCCTTCCTAGATGAAACCAAATGATTGTTGTATATCCTCTCTTCGAAAGGGGTTATCATTTTTTCTTTTTCTTGGTTTTCTTCGCCTTCTTTGTCTTACCGTTTACACTATTAATGTATTTGGTGACATACTTCGACTTTGCGATGGTTGGGTCGAACTCCAGAAACACTTTAACAAGATCGAAGTCACTGTCAAGTGACAAAATCTCCTTCATGATGTTTTTGTATTTTTCATCTTGTAATGTTTGGACGAAAACATTTTGAATAGACAGCTTTTTACCACGAATATTCATCACAAACGTACAAAAACACAAGAATAAATGTGTTTCTTCTTCATTGATTAAGTTACTTGATGGAATACTCATATTTTTTTAAGATTTTGCGTGAATTCGATGAACTCTTTGGTAATGGAACCACCAGCGGCGAACTCACCACCACCACCATCGCATAATTTCTTAGCCATTCTAGCGATGTTGGCTTCTGATTCTCTAGGTTTTCTAAAAGAAACGAAATTAGTATCCTGATTAACCACAATCACAACCTCACAGTTGCATTTTTTCATCAAATGATGAGCTACTTCGTTGACTGATAGCTTGGAAAACACAGCATACACACGATAATCCTTGTATAGCCCATAGTAAAGATCAATGTTTTCCATTTCAGTCTCGATTTCTTTCATGAAATCTCTGGCTCTTTGCATTTCAGAATCGGTCAATCCATCGTATCCATCCTTGAAGCGATCAACAAATTTGTCGAAACGACCATAGGAAGTCTTTCTCCAAAGCCCATTTAAATACATAGATTCAGGATATTTTAACTGATAATCATTATAATCATTGACATACCCAATTAATCTAATTATGTTCTTAGTGAATTTACCGTGTTTTCTAAACTTTTTGAAAATGAGCTTACAGCATGAAGTGCATTTCTCATCTATTAGTAATCCATCGTCCATTTCATACTCTTCACCCATGTCTGAGATTACAACTACTCTAGGATCGTCAATTTCATCTAAAAGTTTTTGACTTAAGACCATACCAACTACGAAAACTTTATCATAATCTTCTAAATTATCTTTAGCCCACTTTTTATATTGTTCTTCAAATGCGCCAAAAAAGACAGAACGATAATTAAATTTAGAAAATATAGTTCTAAATAAAATTACTGATGCTGCTCCGTCCATATCGGAGTTAGCCCATACGAAAATCCTGCTTTTCACATCGATATTTATTAAGTCACTCATAATAGTCAATGTTTATAATTGTTTACACTGCGGCTAATCTTTCTAATACGGATAAGTCCCCCTCATCCTCCATTAGTTCTTCTTCTTCGTTCGCTTGATATACTGTCAAGATATCATATTCGATTCTCATTGGCTGAACCATACCTCTAGGTCCATACCTATTTTTCATCATTCCCAACTTGATAATATTCAACTCTAAATCTTCTTCGGATTGGAAGATGGAAATGATAACGTCTGCTGTTGCCGCGACACCAATGGATTCAGCAATGCCTTCCATCCCCGGGTTGTCACTAGAATATGCGGCTCTATTCATCTGAACCGCCGAAATGAATGGGCATTCAAATATATAAGACAATGCTCTGACTTCTTCGCAGATGTGTTTGATTCTCTCATAAGAATTAACACCGAAATCAGACTTCATCAGAGAGATGTAGTCAATGACCACCGCATCGATACGCTCACCACTATCAATGAGTTTTTGAATGTAGGCTTCAAGTTGCTTAACGGTAAGCTTTGAAGGTGGGAAGTCTTTGATGAAGATTTTACCCGCCCCCTTCTCTTTCTTTTCTTCCTGCATTCGATGTCGAAGCGATGGCACATTGTCCTTGAATTGCGATAGTGGAATCTTTGTAATCTTCGAAGATATCCTCTTGGCATACACCATGTCAGACATTTCCAAAGAAATCACCAATACATTCTTACCCTGTGCCGAAATGTTTTCGGCTATGTTACCCAAGAAAATACTCTTACCAATGTTAGATTGGCCAGCGAACATGTATAACGCTTTTCCTTTTTCGAGGAACCCACCACCCAATGACTTATCCAGCCAAGGCCAAGTGGATGAAATATAGCGTTCTACATTTTCAATATCGTCTGCAACCTTATCGAAATCACCATACAGTTCAAGTGCTTTCTTATAATTGAGACTTATTTTACAAATATCATCAAACGCACTGAGAACCAAGTGTGGATTCTTAATCCTATCTTCAACGTTTTCAGCAATGTCTGTAATTCTACACCATGCCGCACGTTCCTTTAAAAAACGTTCGGTGTTTTCGTAAAGCTCATCCCTATCAAACTTCTTATCAAGTTCCTTGAAAGACGTTAAAAGCTTCTTAAAGTTCTTCTTCTGTAAATCAGTAGTAAGATATGCCTTAATCTCTGTAAAAGTCGGTAACTTTTTTCGCTTACTGTAAAACTCATTTACAATTTTGAAGTAAAACGCAATTGTGCTATCTTCAAAGTATTCTGGTTTTACAAAGTCAGCGATTGTATTCAGATATGTGGCATCAGTAATAGCCTTGTATGCGATAATCTTCTCATACTCTTCTAAATCAATTGTCATACTTGTTTAAAAAATATTCTTGTCCCTTCAACCATTCCTCCGTAAAGCTTTTCAGCCCATGTGATTTGTGTGTCATTTGAATGTCACCGACACCCACTTTAAGCCATTGCTTGTGACATTCAAGACTAAAAATTAAATCATAAAAATGAAATCCAGATGGGCACTTTTCATCGAACAACATTGTCTCGATGACTTTTCTATTAAGTGCCATGAAAACACCATCGATCATTATCACTCTATGTGGTGACGGTCCAAATGTTGTCAATTCAGGATTTCCTTTACCATTTATGTGATAAATCTGTCCTCTGAGATTACCACCACCAAATCCACCACCCATCAAATGCCACAATGCTGGTGGTTTAAGTTCAGCTTTAGTAGTTCCAGCCACTCCAATTAAATCATAATCATCGAAAAGCTTTTCAAGTTTAGGAATTGGGTCTTCTTCTAGGATAACATCATCGTGAACTAGAATCAAACAGTCAACCATGTCGCTATATGCGGCGTTAATGGCTTCATTATACACATAAGGTAATGGTTTTTTATTATTTGTGTAGTAAACACGCTTTATGTTCGACTTATAATCATAAAATTCCTTCATAGAAGGTCCGATCAAAGTCTCATTTGGGTGTTCTTTTTGAGTAGCCACTGCTACCATCGGGTTATTAATCTTCATCGCTAGTATCTTAGCATGGCGTTTTCGAAAAATCAAGTTAAATACCCACATGAAAGCCAAATACGCTCTATTTTCCTTCTACGGAGCCAAAGCAAGGATTGCGGAGGAATACCCAAAACCAGAGTTTGACACGATTATAGAGCCATTTGCGGGGGCTGCTGGGTATTCCTTGATGTATCCAGAGAAAAATGTCATACTTTATGAGAAAGATCCACTAATAGCGGGGGTTTTAGATTACCTAATAAGGGTAGATTCGAAAGAAATCATGGATTTACCACTGATTGAGCCTGATAAAACGGTAGATGATTACCAAATATGTCAAGAAGCCAAGTGGATGATTGGGTTCTGGCTCGCCAATGGTAAACAACGCCCAAATAAAAAGCTCAGTAAATGGTCAACAAAGCGAAACGAATGGCCAAATCTCACTGCAAACTTTTGGGGAATCAGGTGTAGAGAAAGGGTAGCCAGAACAGTTGATGTGATTAAACACTGGAAGGTATACAATCAGTCATGGGAGAACTCAGAAAGACACAACGACAAGCAATCCACATGGTTCATCGACCCTCCATACATAAAACAAGGTCACCATTATACAGAAGGAAGTAGGAATATCGACTACAATACACTTACTGATTGGTGTAAGGATAGAAAAGGTCAAACAATTGTGTGTGAGAGTCTAGGGGCTGAATGGCTTGATTTTAGACCATTGATTGAAATTCAAGGAATTGGAAAGGGTAGAAAGCGATCAACTGAGGTTATTTGGACCCAAAATCGCTAAATAATGACATGGATTTCGACTATTTTGTAAAACGCGCACAACTTTTCACTGAGAAAGTAGAAGTTCAGGTATTGGAAGAGGCTACCTTCAATGATGATAAGTACTCACAACTAAATCATGATTGGAATAGATTAGTCGGATTCCAGAGAGCTACAGGTATCGTTCCTGTTACTGGTTCAGCCGCGAACACACAAGCTAGAACTAGAATTTGGAAGTATCTACTGAGTACCATATTCGATGAAAAGATCGGAGAGGACATTAGAAGTCAAATGGTCCCAAATCAAGATGTAACTTTGGGACAACGTATGAAAGTGAATGGTGCTAATTACTCATCTTGGGGTAAGATCATGGAATATTTCATGGATAGTGGTGCTATAACAATAGACGAAATGAGGAAGGCATTACAAGATGTAAGCGGATTCTTGAACATAATCTCAAATATTGAAAGCCATAATCCTGGTATCAAAAGAATTGAAAAACTTGGGAAAGCTGCAATCGCAAAATCCGAAGGTGATTTAGGTAAATTGGATAAGATCTTACTAGAACTGATTAAAGGTAGACAAGAAGCTGAAAAGGAAAATAAAGAATTCACATCATCCTACGAAGATGGTGTAGATGAGACTGCTGATGATGGAACCGCTGATGATCTGAAACAACTTAAAGATATTCTTGCTGTTGATGATACTGAATCTATCAAAAACAGTCCAATGGACCCATATTCCAGAGGGTTAAGTCTAAAAAGAAGACAACTATGTGGTATGTCTAGCGCACAATTCAACCAATTATCACAGTTTCTTTCACCAATGGTGAAAAAGGCCAGAGATCTAACCAGAAAAATAAGGGGAGGAAAATATACACCAACTGATGAGTTTGAAGATAATACGGATGATATATACGCCAGCGTTGCTGGTTGGGTACAAACCGCAATTGATGCGATTTTAGAAAATCTAAATGCGTTTCAAGATGATATGTCATTGGCGGAAGATGATCCAGATTATAAAAATTTCGTAAATGCTATGTCTCTTCCATATAATAATGTCAAGAAGTACATGGATGATTTCATGAGTCTAATAAAATCTGGCGCAACACCACCTCTAGAAGACGTATATAAAATGATCGATGCTGCTATCAAAGGATATTCAAATGGTGGGTATAAAAAAGTAGCAAATCTGTTTCAGTGGTTGAAGTATGAATTAAGCAGCAGCATCGAAGCCGCAGATATGGCAGACGAAATGAATGATGTTCCTCAAGGTGAATATTATGGATTTGAGCCAAGAGCAATTCAAGAGGTCTTTGGAAATGAAACTAGTGAATATAGAAGTCTTTTCGACAACTGGTATAACTGTAAAAGGGAAATGGTCAAATATTTCACTGAGAGAAAACTAGACAAACAAGCGAAAAAATTAAGAGATCTTGAATCCAGCGGAGAAGGGCAACAAAAACCACAGGGCGTGTCCCAATCTCCATTCGATAAAGAGATCAATAGATTGAAATCAGTTTTGGCTATAAAAGAAGATGAACTTCAGACTGCTCTATCACCAGAAGAGGAACAAAGCATTCGCGTAGAACTCGATAGAATTCAAAAGACACTATTAGATCTTCAAGCACAAAGCAATCAATGGTATGTAGATAACTACAAAGGCGATGAAGAAGAGGAAGGTGGTATGTCCTACATGACTGAGCAAGTGGCTAAGGACTCCAAGTTCAAGAAAAACCCCAATCAACACATGGTTGATAGGGGTTTCAGAAAGTTCAAGAACTATAATCAGTGGATGATCTACAACGATTAATCGTTTTCCTCTTTTTCAAGTTCATCCAGTGCTTTGGAAACCCTCTTCTTGGATTTCTTGAGCTTGTCTAAGGCTGTTTCCTTCACTTCAAGTTCTTCTTCTGGAACATTATCATCCAGAATATCATTAGAACCACCATCTGCCTTGAGATTTCCATAAGACCACTCAGATAGAATTCGTTTTTCGAGTTCTGGAATCAATACACTGTCCCAAAGTTCTGTATTACTTCTGAAATCCTTCTGATAACCAAGCCTATCACCATTCCAAGCGTAGTAAATCGAACCTTTATTGTCGATCACTCCCATACCCTTCATGATTTCAAGCAATCCGTAGTACTTGTTCAGACCAGTTGAGAACGAAAGGTACATTTCACCTTCCAGATATTGCTTGATGAAGCGATTCTTTGCGGTCAAAGCACGAATCACAACACCAGAATAGCTCTTTTGTGCGGTTGCTAGGCTTGTCTTATCTACCTGTTTCTGCATTTCATCATCCTTAACCAGCTTTCTAGCAAGCTGAACTGTCACAGATGGGAGATATACGGCAGACTTACCACCAGCCATATTCTTCTCAAGTGAAGGATACATAGCAGAAGGATCATCATAAACGTGATTCGTGATCACAAATGTAGTCTTGGTCAATGCCCCCATGTTGGTGCAGGTCTTAAGTAAAGACTTGATCGACTTTGCGAAAGTTCCCATATCAGCAGAAGTGCTATCTTTGTCCATGCGCTTGAGTTCCATTTCACTTTGCATGTTTGCAATGGAGTCAATGGCAATGATGAATTGTCCTTCAAGACCCTTTTCCTTAACTTTCTTCAAGAAAGCGTAGACCAGATTTCTAGCATGTTCAATGCTATCTGGAGTAATGTATTTCACTCTATCACAATCAAGCCCCAAACCAGCGGCAGAGTCTTTATCAATTGCATTTTCAGTATCAATAATGATAACCTTCTTACCCATCTTTTGTGCATTCGCTAGAATTTGTTGAACAAATCCAGATTTGAATGTTTGCGATGGGCCAGCAAATTGAACTACGCGACCAACGGGAATACCTTTGTAGAGCGAACCAGAAATAAGGGCATTCAATACCATTGAACCAGTGTCAATCCACTCTTCAACTGTAGAAAGTGTAGAATCGCTCAAGTATGAAGCATATGGAGTTAGCTTATCAAATTCATCCAGAGCTTCTAGTGTATCTTTATCAAATATATTTTCAGACATAATGGTGTCAATTATGATGAATTTTACTCCATCATAATTGGAGGGTGTCAATCGAGGTCGTCAATTGAAATCACTTTTGGCTTTTCACCAGACGCAGGTTGCGGTTGCGCCGATGGAGTATTTACTCTGCCTACTTGTGATGTGATTCTTTCGTCAAGAACAACGTCCGATGTTACGATGTTCTTCTTAGAGAAGGTCCATACATTAGTGTCTCTCTTATCTTTATCGACAAATTCCATAAAGAATAGAGGGAATGTTTGAACTTCAATGCTTTTATCTTGATGTACTTGCCAGTGAAGGATCACAGGGTTGCTTACTTTTAAAATTTGATCGTTGTCAGTAACAACGTCTCCTACAATCGTGCGACCTACGTGATCAATAAAGGCGATTTTGTTTGTTTCAGTGTTTGCCATATCAATAATAATTTATCATCCTTCATTGAGAAGTCAAGCGATCACGCTTCTCTTTTATGATTTTCGCAAATGCCTTTCCAACATTGTTCTTTTTCTGAGCAATTAATGAGAAGTGATCCATCAATTCTTTGAATACAACCAGTAGATTATCATCATTTAGTTCAACTTCTTTTCCCATGATAATATTTTCGATGGTGTCCCTGACACTACCAAAAGAATCCTGCGCATCGGTTGTTGGTTTATTTCTGGCCATGATGTCCAGTCTCAACTGTTCCATTTTTGGATTTGCGAGTTTTCCACTATCAATACTCACTAAAGCATCTGAATATGACTTATGTATCCTATTCTCAGCATCATCCAATCCTTTATTATAAGCTTCTTGTATATTCATATTATTAATCTTCTTCACTAAAGAAATCTTCAAGTTCTACTTTTAGATTTTCGTTCGGTTTTCTTAGTTTCCAATTAACCACTTTGTAGAAACGGTTAATTGGTCTGTACATTATTTTATCAAATAGTTCTTCATAGTCAACCTTGAAAGCTTCCTCAAATTCTTTTGGAAACTTACCTTTGAATCCAATGACATCGATGTTGTATTTGTTCGGCTTCTTCAATGTGAGGATTTTCACCTTATCTCCAGATTTGAATTTTTCATATTTGGATTTCAAACCCATATCATCCACAATCAAATCATGATAGTATGCTGCCTTTAGGTGGCTCTGCATTCCTTTCACTGTTGTAAATCCATGACATTTCTTTTTATAGTCCTCATACTTATTAATGGAACTATTCTTATAGACTCTATTTGGGCCTAGGCTCTTATATTTCTCATAAGCTTCCATGAACATCTTATTTGTCTTTTCTTTATCACGATAAGTCAACATACATTCAATGATACATTTGATATAAGGCTTGATCGCTATTGGAATTGTAGTCTTGACAACATCAACACCAGTATATTTGAATTTGTCCATTTGAATTCCTTCTTTATCAAGCAAATGTAACACATAGCATTTACCAGAAATGAAAATACCAGAGTCACAAATACCTTCACGCTTGAACACAAGTCTTGGGTCTTTGGAGAGAAGTCTTTTCTTCGCCCAAAGTGTCATATTGTCGTTCAAGTAGTTTTCAAATTCATCACAAAGATCATAGAATTTCTTACTAACTTTCCCATTTTCATCTTTGAGAGATATTCCAACCTTTTCAAATGCATCGAATGTTAGATAACATGAGTCTGTGTCATTATAGATCAATGCTTCTCCATTGAATTGACCGATTTCTGGATATTTTTCAATGACAAATTGTTTGAATAGATCGTTGCTCTTTTTGATAACAGCTTGACCAGTCAACGTCACCGATGCACCAATCTCCAAATCACCCAATGGTGCGTATTTATTCGCACAATAACCATAAGTTGAGTTCAATGTAATCTTATAAGCATATTGAATGGTGTCGTATTTCTGAATTTCATATTCCAATGCTCTTATCTCATCTTCGGAAAGACTTTTCTTTTTCGCATTCAACTCTTTTTCCTTTTTGAGCATTTTTGCCTTTTCTATCTTACGCTTTGCATATAGCGAGTCCAAGAATTCTGGCATCAGACCAACTTTTTTCTGAGAAAAGACAATATTCGACTTGGAAATTGCAGCATCCTCGGATTTGAGGTAGGTGTTCATGTTTTCCTTAGTGAGTGTATATGTCTTTCCACTGACATGATGCATCTTATATTCCTCACCATCTTTCTCCAATCTACCCAACTTGGTTTCTGGTGACATATTACAAGATATCATCACGGATGGATACAGAGAGTTGGCATCGAATGACACGATATTAGATGAAAATCCTGTGATCGGTTCACCCACGAATCCTCCCGGAATCTTCTCATCAGAGAATCCACGATTGAATGTTGGTATCTTCGTATCTCTTTTTCTAGCCTGAACTGCCACAGCACCATTGATCAGTGGTAGTGTTTTGATCGCATTCTCCATGTTGCATAGTCCCAAATATGAAAGGAATCGAAGAAGATCAATGTAGTTCAACTTGGCATCCAGTTTAACCAAGAGTTCAACGTCCACAATGTTGTATTCAACATAAGTATCCCAATCATTCTTAGACAGATCCCAAAGTGAGTCTTCATACTCGACTTTGTTTTCTTCAAGTTCCACCTCTGCAATGTAATCGAGCTTATAAGTTTCTCTCTTTTCCATTGAGAATTTCTTGTATAGAACGAAGTAGTCCAAACAAGAAATGCCCTCAATGACATATTCTCTAGTGGGCGCACCGAACTTACCATCACGATTCAGCTTCTCGTAAATTCTACCAATTGGGGATAGACGATCAGCCCATTCTTTACCTAACAATTCAGTGATTCTATTGACGGTGTATGGAATGTCGAAATCTGCACCGTTGTATGTAGTCAAAACGTCTGGATAGTTCGATGAAAAGTATTTTACAAATTTCATCAAGAGTTGTTTCTCTGTTTGACAATGAATGTAATCTACATTAGTGCGCTTTGTGTTGTGTGGGTTAAGTCCAAAGACAGTGTATCTCTTTGTCTCAGTGTCGTAACATGTCAAAAGGTTTATCACTTGTAATGGATTCCAAGAATCTGGAAAAGCACCCTCATCGATATTTGGGTCACTTGGACACTCAATGTCAAGGAACATGATTTTCAAAGGATACTTGGAAAAGTCATCCGAATCATTATGATAATAATTATTGTCAATTAGAAATTGCTGATATGGTGGTATGTTTTCGTATATCTTTTTGATACCACTCTCTTTTACGAACTTTCGTCTATCCCATTCTGTGTTGAATTCCTTTTTCTTCAACTTGTTTCCATAAATGGACGTAGCATCCCCATCCTTATCCTCCAAATAGATATATGGGCGGTATGGGAGTTCCTGCTTTACACGCTCCCCATTGGCATCCCAAGTCCAAAGATGAATAGACTTGGTGCTATTATTGTATACACAATTCCGATACATTCAAGGAGAGTATACCACCATTACGCTAGGTGTCAAGCATTCCATCTAGGAATGTATTTTCTCTCAGGTGAGCCGTATGGAGTGTCAAATGCTTCCAGAAATGACTTATAATTTGGCTCAAGTTCCAAGAATCTCGTCTTTGAGTTGTTTCTAAGCTCTGGAACTAAAGAATAATATCTAGATCTATTCTTCCAATTGACAATATTATCAATTTTATCACCAAGTTCATCAGCAGTATTGAATCTTAAAATATCTGGAGCATTCTTATATGTCTCTATATCTTGACAGATACAAGGAAGCCCAAGCATCGATGCTTCGATGAACTTAATATCTGATTTCGATTTATTGAATGGAGTGTCTTGAAGTGGTGCTATGAAAGCTTGCGCTTCCAATGAGGCCAAGAATGTTGGGTATTCCAATAATGTCTTCCAAGGATGGAACTCAATCTCTCTTGAGATAACATACGGTTGAAGTGGTGGTGGATAAGCACCAATGAAAACGAACTGATACTTATGACGATTATCAACAATGAATTTTATCACATGTGTAAAGTCATCCTGTTATCCTGTCACATTTTTCATATCGAAGTGCGCTCCAGATCCAGCATATACGATTCTTGGTTTTTTCTTATGTTTTTCCAGATTATCACAAATTTGCTTATAATTGAATTGATGTCCAATCCACCAATATGGCATGAAGTTTGGGATAACTGTGATTTCTTTCTTTCCAGTTTTCTCAATATACAAATCTCGCATGTACTTACATGTAACAGTAACCTCATCACAGAGATTAATCATATCAATACAATTTTGTCTAACTTCATCATTATCAAATCCATGCTTTGATGCGTTATAATCTGGAATTTCTTCTCTAAAAACGACATCATCAACTTCATAGATCATTTTGAAACCAAACTCCCCCTGCATGGACTTCAAATATTCCATGAATCTTTTTTGATCTGTTGATGCTTGTCTCTGTAGAGTTATACAAGTGACATCTTTGTAGAAGTTTTTATCTAGAATCATCTTTGTAATCTCACATGAATCCGCCACTCCAGTAAGATTTAAATGATTTGTCAAGAATCCTCGTCTATACGCAGCGCATCCGTCTCGACCTGCCAAATAGTTAATATATCTCTTACCGTCTGGTTTTTGAGACGGCTTTGATGTTGATCTTGAGATAGCAGATGGGTATGGACTCTTAGGAAACGGACTCGGAAATGGAGACGGTTGAAACATATACCATAATTACCTATGGTATTTTAACTGTCAACCTCCCTGTGATCTCTGCCATTCAGGGACATCGCGTTTTCCTAAAACACCCAACTGATAATCTGCCAACATTCTTTGGTCGATACCTCTTTCCCTAGCTTGAATTTGTAATTTGGCTGGGTCTACTTCTCGATTCACATAATCATCATATGATATGTATTCACCTTGATATATATTCAGATCATATTTGTATGATTTTGGGTCTTGACCATATGTTTTCATTAGATTAAAAACAGCAGCATCGTAATATTTTGGAACCGTACTTTCCCAAAAACTAAAGATCTTATGATCTACCCACATTCTGACTCTAGGTTTGTTGAGTCTTCTAAAACTCGAAATATCCTTAACATTGGTCTTTATGTGATCAAGCATACTAACCTCTTCCAAATCCTCCACTCCCGCCATATCTTCAATTAATGATACGTGTCCTTCTCTATCGTTTGTAGAAACAAACTCCCCCTTTTCATTCAAAATAGCAGAGACGATTCTATAATCATCATCATAACTAATAGGATGATCATTAATCCAGATTGTATCTGGATTTTCCTCAATTACAGTCGCTTCGTAGATAATGGAGAGTTTTTCTAAGTCTCTGTTCACTAATATATTTAGTATTCAGACCCTTCTGGTTATCTTATTTTCCTTCTCAAGATTGATCACTTCACCATCCACATGTTTCGCCATTTCCTTTCTGTGGGAGATAACATAGACCGACATATTGTTCTTTTCAATCCTCTCTTTGAGGGTTTTCATTAAATCGTCAAGTCCTTTTTCACATAATGCGGTGTCAAAGACCTCATCATAGAACTCAACATTGGAAGAAACCTGATTGATTTTTCGTCTCATATCTGAAAAGCTCAAGGCACAAGCAAAATCCAATGATTTCTTCTCAGCACCAGATCCATTCTTATATGAAAGAGTCTTTCCTCGACTATCCGTGATGATTTCATCGAAAAATTCGTTGAATTTACATCTAAGATTAAGTCCAAGTTTATTCAGATAGTGGTCAATTGTCGTGTTTAGTATCGTAAGAAGCTTTTTAGATGCTACGGACTTCACACCTTCATCACCGATAATGAACTTGATCGTGTTTAAATCGTCTTCGTTCTGCCTCAGATTGGCATGATTCTCTGTTTCTTCCGTTTCTCGCTTCTCTGTATCCTTAATTGACTGATCCATCGTGTCACCAGATACATTTGTGACCTGAATATCATCATCAACCTCATTAAGTGACTTCTGAAGCTCTTTAAGTGTACGTTCGAGGGCTTGTTTCTTTGTGATGTTCTGCTTATTTTCGTTTATTGTGTCCCCAACCTTATCTCTACCAGCTTGAAGTTTCAAGAATTTCTCCTGAAAATCCCTTCTGATGGTCTTCTCCGCTATGATTGTCTCATCGAGTGTACGTTTTTCTTTCTTCAAGTCGATAATTTCACACTCAAGAGCTTCAATGTGGGTATGTGGAATCTCCTGTAAGCACTTTGAGCAGTAAACACCACCCTCAACACTCTCAATTTTGTCAATTTTATTACCAATTTGACCAGATTTCTCAACCAATAATACAATTTCTTGGTCTTTTTTGTTAACTTTGTCACGCATTTGATTGGTCGCAGTGACCAATTTTTCGTGTTTTTCCTTTAATTCTTGGACATCTTTGACCTCAATTTTGTCAATTTCGCACACCATAGCATCGATTTTGTCCTTAATTGACTGTTTTCTGTCCTTTAGACGTTGCTCACGTTCAAGTGATTCTTTGATTATTTTGTCTTTTTGAGCCTTAAGTGTGCTAATATTTACCCTAATTTCCGTCAATTTTGCAGCAGAAATTTCGATATCTTTCTTGTTATCGGATATCATTTTCTTCAACTCCTTCATCATTTTACCAAATACTTCAATGGAGAAGATATCTTCAATGAAGGTTCTCTTGTCCTTTGCGTCCATATCCATGAATGGTGTCGTCTCACGAATGGTCATGACTTCACAACATTTATGAATCGTTGGATTCGTTTGTAAAATGTTGCAAATGTACTCGTTTGTATTTGCAATGCTAGGTTGAGTTAAATCTACATCACCAGACCACAACTCAACTTTCGCTGGTTTGATCTGTCTCTTGATTGTATATGACTGCGTTCCCTTACTTGTAGTGACATCGAACTCCAATTCGATGCTACCCTTTCCATCTGTTACATTATTTGGAATGAATTCCTTTTTGATCTTATCCAATGTCTCACCAAATAAAGCATAGAAAAACGCTTGCATAATCACTGTCTTACCAACAGCATTTTTTCTATCTGGTTCGTCAATGTTTTTTCCAGTGATTTGGTTCAACCCCTTGGAGAACGAAATCTCAATCACATCATTACCAACCGACAAAAAGTTCTGGACCTTTAATGTCTTATACTTTATTTCTTTCATACAATTCTGTTATTAACTCTTTGACTCTTTTACACTTTTCCTCTTCCAGACTCATGGCTTCTATGAACTCTGTCAACATTTCTGATATGTTCAAACCATCGATTTTTTCAACATCGCCTATGGTTTCTTCAGTAGTGTTATATTCGATGATGTATCTATGTGGTTTACACTTGGAAAGGTACAGCTTGACCTTCTCCATCTTCGCGTCTTCCAGTTCATAATCGCACACCAGTTTCACTATGTTACCTTTGATTTCCTCTGGCTTTACTTTCTTTATATCAGATAGTAGAATCTTTTTGTATTTAGGTGAAACTGTATTTTCAATGAACGTTAGACTACCATCTTCTACATCGAGAATATGATAACCCTTGGTGTTTCCAACATCAGAGAAGTCCATAGAATATGTACTCCCAATATAATGAATACTTCCATCACTATACTTCTTGGAGTCTCTTCTATGGAAGTGACCAGAAAATATTGTATTGGATCTTTTCATCAAATCAGCCACCAATAATCCCCTATCGCAAACCTTGAAGTTGTTCATCTTGAAACTTTGAATTTCAAAATGACCAAAGATGTAGTCATACTTTTCATCTGGAATTTCATTCTCCCAAGGAACAAACAGAAAGCGTTTTCCGTATTCTGTGAAGTCTAGATTCTGTTCAATGACATGAATATTATCATGTCCGTGAACCATACCCAAACTATGAACATCGGAACGGTTCTTGTAGAATGCATCGTGGTTTCCGATTATCATGAATAGTTGGAAGTCCTTAAACTTGGCAAGTACCTTGGATGCAATGTGAATGGTGTGGACTGAGATTTCTGTTCTATTGTCGAAGAAGTCACCAAGGAAGAAAATATCCTTGATCTTATTTTTCTTCAAATCAGATACAATCCAATCAGCCCAATCCAATGCAATCTTATGCCAATCTTCGGAGTTGCCATGAACCCCCAAGTGTAAGTCTGAAAATAATGCTACTTTTGGTTTGTTGATCATTTCTTAACTATCATTAGTCCTAAATTGGCTCCACCGTAGCAAAGCCAAACCACTGCCCATCCCCACATTCCACGAATAGCATAACCTATGCCTACGGAAAAGTAAAGTACCATTACTACCGCTATTACAATTTCTTCAAATGTCATCTTCTTAATCTCCATATATTGAATCTTCATCATCACCATCACTCATCGGCTTAACATATATGTGAGCAGATGAATCTGGATCATTCATTTCTTCTTCATATACAAGTTGCTTGTATTCCTCTAGACCTTCATGTTGCTTCTTTTCTTTTTTAATTCTATTCGAAAATGCATTCCATGCGATCTTGTTAAAATAAGAGAATGGGTTAAATTTGGATTTCAGATTAAACTTTTTCTCTTCAAGTGCGGTATACATTTTAACGATAGCATCGCCAATCATATCCTCTTTCCAAGATTTTGTATAATTTAGAAACCTCCAATTATAACTCAATCCTTCTGCAATCTTCATGATATTACTCGCCAGTTCATTTGTCATGATATCCGACTTGTAATAGTCCTCAAGTTGCTGTCTAAATACTTTTGAATTAACATAGTATTTGTCTTTTACGTCTTTATCTACTTTCATATTGTTATTTGAACCTCTTTCCAAGGTATTTGTTCTCTGTCATATATTCGACACCTTACTTCCGCATGTGCCAGAGAGTATTTTGTATCATCGTAAATGTCGATGATCACCAACGAATCCTTCAATTCGTGTAAACGAAGTCCACGACCAATCGACTGAACCGTTCTAATAAAGCTTTTACCCAACGCTATGAACATGATATAGTGTAGGTTCTTGATGTTGATACCTGTTGAAAATATGGAAGACATGGCAACACAAACAATGTTTGTCTGCTTTTCCATTTTCGAAATTATAAGTGCGCGTTCTTCCACTGGCATTTCACCAGATACGAAATACACTTCCTTATTGGTATTGGCTTTTAGAGCCTTTGTTATGTTTTCACCGTGTTCCAAATGATTCACCAAAACTAGAGTATTGTTATTTAGCTTCTCGCATAAATTACAGATCTTCTCGTTTCTGGATTTGTTATTGTAGATATAGTCCAGTTCCGATTTGTAATTCATCTTACCCGCAAATGTGTGCTTCAACATCACACGCTTCACCTTTGCTTTAGTTAGATATCCAGCGTCACGAAGTTCCTTGCTGGTCTTTTCGAAGATGATTGGACCAAAGGTTCCAATGACTTTCCACGCATCAATCTTGGTATCTGGTAATGTTCCAGTAAATCCGTACTTGTGTGGTGTATCGATCTTCTTGATGTAATCAGTGACGATGTTGCCATTCTTGGCTTTGTGACATTCATCAGTGATCAGAACGTCAACTGAATTTATCCACTTCTTGTTTTCCTTATACTTCGAACAGAAGTTTTCAGTATTGCAAATTACGATTTCCGTATTCTCCAATTCGATGTCACCTGTCCATCCAGAATGTGTGAATGAAACCTTATAACTTGCGAAGTCTTTGTTGAGTTGATCAACGAGTCCGATTCCCGGGACCAAGATAAGAACCTTCATTCTTTTGAAGATCTTATTTCTCTTCAAATTCTCAAGAAGAGATGCAGTAAGGAACGACTTACCGCTTCCAGTGGCACTTAGAATTGTGCCATATCCTTTATCGAGTGCGGCTTTAACTGCTTCCACACCATAGTCACGATTCTTGAAAACAAGATCGTCATAAAATTCGTATTCAAACCCACAGTCTCTACGTTCTAGGAACTCATCCGTGAGTTGAATGTTAGTGATCTGATTCTCCAAGAGAAATTGTTGAATCTCTTGGTAAAGACCGAACTCGAACATTCCTGTCTTTTGAATTGCGTATGTTCTATCTGGTATTTTTTGGTTTCCAGATTTGTCTCTAATGAACTTGATATTGGGAATTGGTTCTGAAAAATGATTACGAACCATCATCAGGGTGTCACTATCACAGTGCAATTTCCCTCTTCTGTATGAAGAATTATAATCAAGCCTTATCACTCAGATTCGAGCTTGATGGACTCAATGACGTTTTTAATGTCCTGTGCAATGAACATGAACATTTTCGTCAGGTCTTCAAGGTATCTGATCAGGAATTCGCAATTCTTTAGCTGTTCCTCCATAGTATCCAAGTCTGGTGTTGAAGCTGCGTCAATGGTTCCCTTGTTGAGATCCACTGGACTTTTCTTCACCAACTCTTGTGTGTTTTGCTTTTTGATAAGGTTTCTGGCCTTTATGATCTTCTCACGATCACGTTTGGCATCATAGAGTCTTGCAACGATCCACTGTTTCTTGTTGATCGCTTGCATAGCCTTTTCACCAATGTTCATCAGGTCAAATTTACACCATTCCTTCACATCGGCCTTGATTTTATCATATTCTTTTAGGTAATCCACCATCGTTTAGATAAATAATACCACCGATGTATCGTTTGTCAACAGAAGAATCGAAGAAAATTGCGGATTTGTATCAAGAGATCCTCAATGAGAACATGGATACTGGTTCTATTTTTGGAACTGCTGGAAATGTTACCGATCTTGCTTCTCCGAATTACGATGCATATGCTCCCGGTGATAATAGAATTCCACATGTTCTTGGTACACAAACTAGAGATAAAAATCTAGATCCTAAAACCAAGAAATTTAAATGTAAGAAATGCAAGGGTAGTAAAAAGTGTAAATGTAATTCTAAACCTATAAAGTAATATGCCATTATCAATATTAGACATCACCTGCAT
>JACCDP010102297.1_pt1 | contig 41557 bp, 30 predicted proteins | sample 7445841 | NCBI WGS metagenome assembly JACCDP01 (sample SAMN15323441, study PRJNA562643) | freshwater metagenome | isolation source: river surface water | place: USA:Blue River Watershed | collected 2017-08-17 | reverse complement strand
CTGGCAAGGAGCCTCTCGAGGAAATACCTACTGAAATAGTTTGCTCTTCCACCACAAACACTCTTACGTCTTTGAATTTTTTTAGTTTTTTATTTAAATCGTTTACGATTTCTGTTTGACTTCTTTTGCGTTCAGATAAAGGCACAAATCCAATCCTTCCCGAAGCACTACTGCTTCCGCTTGAACCCCCATATCCCGGCACACTTCCCCATGTAAATGCATGTTCAGGAACAGAGTCCTGCATCAAACGAATAGTTCTTAGTAAATTGCCACGCATATCATCAAAACTAGTTCCTTCCTGTCCTGTCATCGTAACACGCACAGTTCCCTTATCCTCCATTGGCGCTAATTCAGACTGAATAGTTGTTCCAATTAAAACAATAACGCCCACACATGCTAAAACAATTACCCAAGCCATCCAACGAATTTTTAAAAATTTATCCAATAAATTTTTATAGCCGTTTTCCATGCCTTTGAAAAAAGGTTCTGTTTGTTCATAAAATTTTCCTTGCTTGCCATCTTTACGATTCAAGTACACATTAAGCACAGGTGTAATTGTTAATGATACAAATGCAGATACTAATACTGCCCCTGCCACTACCACTCCAAATTCTTTAAATAAGGAACCAATAAAGCCTTGTAAAAAAATCACTGGCATAAATACCACTGCAAGTGTGATTGATGTGGAAATAACAGCAAAGAAAATTTCTTTACTTCCTTCTCTTGCCGCATCCTTTAAACTTAATCCTTCCTCTAATTTTCTAAATATATTTTCGGTGACCACAATACCATCATCCACTACCAAGCCTGTTGCTAATACGATGGCTAATAAAGTAAGCACATTGATAGAAAACCCTGCTAAATACATAATAAAGAAAGTAGCAATCAAGGAGATAGGTATATCTACTAAAGGTCGAATTGCAATTAGCCAATTTCTAAAAAAGAAAAATATAACCAATACCACAAGTGCAAATGAAATAAATATAGTCTCCTTCACTTCTTCTAAAGCCCTACGTACATTTTTAGTATTATCAATTGGAACATCAAATTCAATATCTGTTTTATTTGAACTTTTAATTTCTTCCAAGCGCTTATAAAATTCATCGGCTATTTTAATATAGTTGGCCCCAGGTTGTGGTGAAAGTGTTACCATTACGGATTGTGCACCATTAAAATAAACTGCTTGATCTTCTTGCTCTGGACCTAATTCCACTTTAGCAACATCCCCTAATCGAATAATTCCTGAAGCATCCTGCTTTAATATGATATTTCTAAATTCCGCCTCAGTCGTTAATCGGCCTAATGTTCGAATAATGTATTCTGCCTTAGTGCCATTAATTTTTCCTGCAGGCAATTCCACATTTTCTTTATTCAGCGCTACTTGAATATCATTAAAAGCGATACCAAATGCATTTAATAAATCCGAATTGGGGAATATACGCATTGAATAACGCTTTCCTCTCACGCCCACATTACTTACTTCATCAATCGTTTGAAAACGTTGTTGTAACACATTCTCTGCATACTCCGTTAATTCAAAAATACTTTTTGATTTACTTCTTAAAGTCATTAAAACGATAAAATCTGAACTTGCATCGGATTTGGAAACAACAGGGGGACTACTAATATCTTCTGGTAAACTTCGAGAAGCCTGACTCACTTTATCACGAACATCATTCGCCGCAGTTTCTAAATTTACCCCTAAATTAAATTCGACGGTAATATTGGATGATCCTACAGAACTGGATGAATTGATCGTTTTAATTCCAGGAATACCATTGATTGATTTCTCAAGCGGTTCTGTTATTTGACTTTGTATTACTTGGGAATTCGCACCAGAATAATTTGTTTGTACGTTGATGATCGGTGGATCAATAGCAGGATATTCCCTTAATGCTAAAAAAGAAAAACCAACAATACCAAAAAGTACGATGGCAATATTCATTACAGTAGCAAGTACTGGTCGTTTCAAGGAAAGTTCAGATATATTCATCTAGTATAATAACTTAATATAAAAATTTATTTTAATTCACTACTTAGTGATATCGGCAAGTTTCACTGTTTTAATTACTTTAACATTGCTTCCTTGGCGCACAAACAACATTCCTGAAACTATAATACTGTCCCCTACTTTTAAACCTTTCGTTATTTCGACAGATGAATTAGTACGGTAACCAGTTTCAACATCAATAAGTTTTGCGACACCGCCTTCCACTATGGACAATTGCTTGCTTCGAGAATCCGGGATCACCACATTGGCAGGCACTAAGATGGTTGGTTTTTGTGTATTTTCTCCAAGCATTACTTTCACATAGGAGCCTGACAATAATTTTCCTTGTAATACAGCGCGCACTTTGATATTACGCGTAGTTGCAATAATTTGAGGCTCTATAGCAATAACAGTTGCAGTTAACTTTGCATCACCACCACCAATACTTTCAATTTTTACTTTTTTCCCAACTTTGATAAAACCTTGATAAACTTCAGGTAAAGTAAAGTCCACTTTTAATTGATCCACTTTTTGAAGCGATGCAATAGTAGTTGCATTATTAATGAAAGCGCCTAAACTAATTTGTCTTAAACCTAACAAACCTGTAAAAGGTGCTTTGATAATTGTTTTTTCAATTTGAGATTGAATAAATGCAATGTCCGCCTTAAAACTTTTTACTTGTTGTAAAGAAATATCATAATCACTTTGATTAATACCTTTTACGTTTAACAATTGCTTATTGCGTTGCTCATTAATAGTAGCCAATTCTAATTGCACTTTAATTTTTTCAAGTTGCGCTTGCAAATCAGCATCATTTAATTTAGCTAAAATAGTACCCGCTTGCACCATTTTACCTTCAGGTATCTGCAAGAAAACAACACGTCCATTGGTTTCTGGATGAAGATCAATATAGTCATTGGCCAATACGGAACCATTCACTTCAATCTGTTTATCGATTGTTTGATTCTCGATAACAGCAATGTCAACGGAGACCGGCATATTCGGATTAAATTTATCTACCGACTTTGGCTTTTTAGAACATGCGACCGCTAATAAAGTGGCGCATATCACAAGTAGTTGTAATTTTCTCAAAACAAAACAATTTTAGCTATTAAAGATAGCTAAAAAACACTTTTTATTTGAACTAAATAGATGAATGGCAGTTGTTTATCCCCCTTTTTTGTAGATAGCAAACCTTTTCTGGATGAATAACCCTAATTCTAGGTCATTTAGCAAGGCCAATACTGCGTAATCTGGCCTGCAATATTCCATGAATTTATCAAGTTCGGCGCCTTCTAATTCGGTCAATTTTTGTACGAATCTTTTGGTAAAACGATAGTTGATGTATTTATCCTGTTCCTGCGAAATTAACCTGTTTTGTAAAAATTGCAGATTGCGATTACGCTTCACACGGAACATATTAATAATTTCATCTAAGTCAAAGCCAATGGTTAAACCATTCGGGCCCAACAAATTTTGATTATTACTTAGTTTTAATCCAGGCGCAGAGTAATTAAAAAACTTAGCATAGTCTGCTCGGTTTTGTATTGAATCCATTCTATAATAGGAGTTACGAACACGCACTTCCGGTAAATCATATCCTGTTACATGAATCATTATATTAAAATGTTGCAAATCCTCAATAGTATCAATGGTATACTTTTGCGTATGTTTCCCAAATAAGGAAAACCAAATAGAATCTTTCGCCTTAACAAGAATTTGATAATGCCCTAAAGAATCAGTGATGGACCGATTTTCGGAACTATAAACGATCACGGACTCAATGGGACGCCTCCCCGAAATATCATACACATTCCCACTAATAGATACCGATTGGGCATTCAAATTGGCAATAAAAATGAAAATAAAAAAAATAAAGGCTGTAGTCCTTTTTTGCATAATAGACTGCAAACTTATGAAAGGATTGATAATAATAGCAATTGCAGGATTAGAATTAACAGGTTTTTACCTTTTAAAATAACAAATAAACGACTGCGCCAATACCAACACAACCTAGTGCAATCCATTGTGGTGCAAGCTTTTGATAATACAATAAAAAAGTGCTTGCCAAAAATATAATGGGGAAGGTAATCCAATGGATGGCGCCACCCAATTGGAGTTGCATGACCACATCCTTTAATAAATAAAAAGTAGACCCAATCATGATCCCCACGATGCTTGCGTTAATACCTTCCAATGACCGATAAAATACCGCATACTTTTTTAATTTTTGCCATAATGGGAAAAAAAATAGCACAATTAAAAAACTAGGTAAAAAAACACCCATGCTGGCAATCACTGCGCCCAAAATTTGTCCAGAAATTCCCCTTTCCTTTAAAGCAACAGCACCTGTATAACTAGCAATTGAAAAAATGGGACCAGGTATGGCCCTAACAAAACCAGAACCTGTTAAAAATTCAGTACTAGTTAATTTTAATACGTCACGTTTATTTTTTTTAACCGCATTCGATTTTGGTCTGGTTACATACTGCTCATACATCATAGGAATCAATACATCCCCGCCACCAAAAACAAAACTTCCAAAACGATAATTATTTTCAAATAAGTTAAATGCTTTACGGTACTCCCAATTTTGTCTGGTTGCTTGTTCCGATAAAAATCCAGCACCAATAAATAAGAAAATAAAAATAAATAACCCGCTCCATTGTACTTTTTTAGGTGGGGGTCCGTCATTCGGAATTCTTTTGCCACTAAAGTTGGTGATAATACCTGCTAAAACTATAATGATAGGAATGGTCCATGGTGTTTTAAAGCCAATATAAGTGAGGATGGTGGTCGCTAAAAAAATAGAAAAGGTAATCGTACTTTTAATAACTTTTTTATAAAGTAATAAACCTGCGCTGGCTAAAAAACCAACAGCCATCGGTTGTAGTAATACCAAGCTTTTTAACCCATTCGTTAATTCAAAATGAGTCGTAATGATGGCCAAGGAAGTCATTAAAATAGTAGCAGGTAAAATCCAAACTAATAGCGTAATGAATGCGAGTGTGGTCCCCCCTCTTTTATAGGCGATTAAAGTAATGGTTTGTGTGGAGGACGCGCCTGGTAATAATTGACAAAATGCATTGTATTCTAGTAATTCCTCCGAAGTGACATCTTTGCGCTTTTGAACAAAGCGATTTTGCATTAGCGCAACTGCTACCTGTGGGCCACCAAATGCAGTCATACTGTAGCTAAGTACAGCACGTAAAAAAGGGATATGTCGTAATAAATACAAAAGCCTTGTTTTACTTAAAATTAATTGTTTTTATAGATACACCCTATAAAAAATACCCACGCCCCAGCCAAGTTGTTGTGATTGCCATTTATATAAATTAACTTTGCACTTAGCAATCACACATTAATCCTTCCTATTATGCGTTTCCCCATTTATTTCATCCTATTACTCCTGTTAAGCAGTTGTGCGCAAAATAATTATGTTAAGTATGTTCCGATCTATGAAAAGGAAGCTTACAATGACCAACCAAATTATAGTGACTTAATTTACTGGGCCGCGCATCCAAATAAAAAGGATCCGTCGGATAGTTTACCAGCTTCTTTAGCAAAGCAATACCAACCCAATGATAAAGTTGATGTGTTTTTTTTACACCCGACCACCTATTTAGATACAACAAAACCCTATGGATGGAATGGTTCATTTAAAGATATCAAAACCAATATTCAAACTGATTATACAGCCATTTTAAATCAAGCAAGTGTATTTAATATTGCAGGTCGTGTTTTTGCACCAAGATATCGTCAAGCGCATATTAAAAGTTACTCACCGGTGGGTCACGCGGATACACTTAAAGCAATCGCTGCTTTTGAATTAGCCTATCAAGATATAAAATTGGCATTTGATTTTTACATGAAAAATGAAAATAATGGCAGACCCATTATAATCGCATCTCATAGTCAGGGCTCAACTCATGCCATGAGATTATTAAAAGAATATTTTGATGATAAACCACTCGCAAAAAAATTAATTGCGGCTTACGTGGTAGGAATGGCGATTAACCCCGCTGATTATGTGCAATTGAAGCCATGCGCTACCCCCACTTCATTAGGCTGCATCTGTGCATGGAGAACCTATAAAGAAGGTTATATGCCTGAATGGATAATGAAGGAAAAATATGTTTCTATAGTAACCAACCCACTAAGCTGGAGTGAGAAAATAACTCAAATTGATAGAGTTGATAATACTGGGTCAGTATTATACAATTTCAAGGCAGTTACGCCAAAGGTAGCAGGGGCATATAATCATGGAGGTGTCTTATGGACAAAGAAGCCTAAGTTTTTCGGAAATTTTTTATACAATACACCTAACTACCACTTTGCAGATTATAACTTATTTTATTTAAGCGTTCGTAACAATGTTGCGGAAAGAGTTAATACTTATTTAAGTATTGGCGAAAATTATAGCAATAAATAAACCGCCTCCTAGTTTCCAACAACGCTTAAAAATTTAATGCGCATAATTTTAAGCTGCTCCCAACTATATTCATTTTCACTTAATTCTTCTTGTGCAATTTGCAAAGAGGAAGTGTCGCAATTTTTAAAATATTCTAAAATTTCTGCTTGGTCATATTCATCCAACCATTCATCAATTGCGTAATCCAAATTTAATTTAGTACCACTAGCAGCAATCGTTTCCATTTCCTCTAACAAAGCCTCTAATTTTAAATCTTTGTTTTTTGCAATGGTCTCTAATGGAATTTTTTTATCTACATTTTGAATAATGTAAATTTTATTATTTGATTTATTAGCAACAGAACGCATAATAAAGTCATCCGGTTTTTCAATATTATTTTCCGTTACATATTGGGCGATCATTTGAATAAAGGGTTTACCATACTTGATGGCCTTGCCTTTACTCACCCCTTGACATCTTTCCAATTCTTCTAAAGTGGTAGGATACAATGTGGCCATATCCTGTAATGAATTTTCTAAAAAAATCACGAAAGGAGGTAAAGCAATTTTTTTAGCTTCGGTTTGGCGTAAACCTTTGAGCATCTCAAATAATCGGTCATCCGCTGCAGCGCCAACAGTGGCTTCACTTTCACTATCATCATCTTCTGCATTTTCATCAAAAACATTGTTCAAGGTTATGTTGAATGCAGTTGGCTTTTTTAAATATTTTTTTCCTTTCGCAGTCACTTTTAATAAACCATACTCTTCAATATCTTTTTCTATCATTTGTTCAAGCATTGCTTGACGAATCATGCTATTCCAAAATAAATTATCATAATCTTTGCCAATGCCAAACACCGGCAATTTTTCATGTCGATATAAACCAATTTGCGGGATGTATTCTCCCGAAACAATTTTCACCACATAATCAGCAGCGAATCTTTCATCTAAAGCTTGTATGACTTGTAACAAATTAACCAACTGTTCTTTGGCTGCAATTTTTTCCTTTGGATGTAAACAGTTGTCACAATTGCCACAATATTCTTCCGGCCAAGCCTCTCCAAAATAATGCAATAAACTACGACGCCTACAAACACCACTTTCTGCAAAAGCAACTGTTTCATCAATGAGTTGTGAACCTACTTCTCGCTCACTTAAAGGCTTATCTTTTAAAAAGTGTTCTAGCTTTGAAACATCTTTATGCGAATAATATAAAATACAATTCCCTTCTAATCCATCCCGCCCAGCGCGACCCGTTTCTTGGTAATAATTTTCAATGGATTTAGGTATATTGTAATGTATCACAAATCTAATATCTGGCTTGTCAATACCCATTCCAAAAGCAATAGTAGCAACAATCACCTGCACATCTTCATTTAAGAATTGATCCTGTCTAGATGCCCTTAACTTTTGATCTAAACCTGCATGATAAGCCACTGCTTTAATATTATTTGCTAATAATAAATCAGCCAGTTCCTCGGTCGTCTTCCGATTTAATGTATAAATGATACCGCTTTTCCCTTTGTGCCCAGAAATATATTTTACGATACTTTTTACAGTGACTTCCTTTTTTGTTTTAGGCTGTACTTCATAATATAAATTAGCACGGTTAAAGGAAGAAATAAGCACTTCAGGATCACGCAATGCTAAATTTTTAACAATATCGCTTTGCACTTTAGGAGTAGCAGTTGCAGTGAGTGCAATAATAGGAATGGTTGCATTTATTTCCTCCATCATTTCCTTTAAACGTCTGTATTCCGGTCTAAAATCGTGACCCCATTCTGAAATACAATGTGCCTCATCCACCGCAAAAAAGGAAATATTCAAATCACTAAAAAAATCAAGATTTTCTTGTTTGGTTAAAGTTTCAGGTGCCACATATAATAACTTCGTTTTCCCACTTAACAAATCTTCTTTAACCGTTTTAATTTGTCCTTTGTTTAAAGAGGAATTTAAAAAATGGGCAACCTCTTCGTTTTCACTATAACCACGAACCAAATCCACTTGATTTTTCATGAGGGCAATCAATGGAGAAACCACAATTGCACAGCCAGGTAATACCAAGGCTGGTAACTGATAGCATAAACTTTTGCCGCCGCCCGTAGGCATAATCACAAAAGTATCGCAGCCACTCATTAAGGACATGATTGCTGCTTCCTGTGTACCTTTAAAATCAGAGAACCCAAAATGGTCGGATAAGGCGGTTAAAAGGGCAGCTTTATCAATGGATCGGTCGTTTTTTATTGCTTTAGAGGTCTTGGATATCGTTTTTTTAGTGGTCGCCATTATAATTATCTTAAAATCAATCTTTTGTATAAACTACAGTACATTTAAGTTAACGAAAATAAGGCAAGAAAAGTTCAAATGGTGGTCATTTTTTTTAAAAGCTTCCATTTTAGCATTTTATTAAAAATTGAGGTGTAAACTAATTGAAACGTTAACTTTGTGCGGCTAGAACTGATAAGGAATAAAACCTTAAATCCTGCCCTAATGAAGGCGGTGCATTTCAGTAGCTAAAATCAAATATGAAAGAAAACATTATAACCATTGCAAAAAAAGCATTAGCTATAGAATCTGAAGCTTTGGTTGAATTAAATAAATACATCGACGCCTCTTTCGAAAAGGCGGTCACTGCCATTTTAAATTGCAAAGGAAGGTTGGTTATCAGTGGTATTGGAAAAAGTGCCATTATCGCTCAAAAAATGGTGGCCACTTTTAACTCAACGGGTACACCCGCATTATACTTACATGCAGCCGAAGCGATACATGGGGATTCAGGAATGATACAAGCCAATGATATTGTTTTAATCATTAGCAAAAGTGGAGAAAGTCCCGAAATTAAAAATTTAGTTCAGCTGATAAAACAATTTGGGAATACCATTATTGGTATGGTAGGTAACAAGCAAAGTTATTTGGCCACCAATGCGGATTTAATTGTAGATACTACTGTAACAAAAGAGGCTTGCATCAATAACCTGGCGCCTACCTCCTCTACCACTGCGCAAATGGTGATGGGTGATATTATTGCAGTTTGCCTAATGGAATTAAAACAATTTAGTGTTGCACAATTTGCGCAATTTCATCCAGGGGGTAACTTAGGAAAGAAACTTACCTTAACTACCCAAAATTTAGCAGACAGCAATAGTAAGCCTGCTGTGAGAAAAGAAACAAAAATAAAAGAAGTTATCATTGATATATCAAAAAACAGAATGGGTGCAACGGTGATTACAGATGAAAACAATAAAGTATTGGGTATTATTACTGATGGGGATATTCGCCGAATGTTAGAGCAACATGATAATATTCAAAACTTAATCGCTCAAGATATTTATCACACAAATCCTGCGACTATTGCACCTAATGCTTTAGCAGTAGAGGCTTTAGCCATCATGGAACAAAAAGACATCAGCCAATTAATCGTTGCTGACAATCATCAATACATAGGTATGATACATATTCATGACTTAATGAAAGAAGGAATTTTATAAAATTAACTAGCAATTCAGTGTGTTTAATCGCACACTAATCAAATAATTAAAGTAGGTATGAAAAATAAACATCATTATGTTGCAATCATGGCTGGGGGTATTGGAAGTAGGTTTTGGCCTATGAGTAGAACCTCTTTTCCAAAGCAATTTTTAGATGTATTAAATACAGGCAAAACATTAATACAATGGACCTATGACAGGTATACAAAATTCATTCCTGAAGAAAATATATTCATTGTAACTTCAGAAGAGTATGTTGACATTGTAAAAAAACAATTGCCCAACCTGCCTGTTGAAAATATTTTAGCTGAGCCTAGCAAAAAAAATACAGCCCCCTGTATTGCCTATATTTCATTTAAGTTGGCGCAAATTGATCCAGAAGCTTGTTTTATTGTAGCGCCTAGTGATCACTTAATTTTAGAAGAAGCCAATTTTGAAAAAATTAGTTTGCAAGCACTTGACTTTGTAGACAATATAAAAGCCTTAGCAACACTGGGTATAAAACCAACTCACCCAAATACGGGTTATGGCTATATACAATATGAAGGACTTGAAGTAGCCCAAGGAATTTATAAAGTAAAAACATTTACTGAAAAACCTGATCTGGAAATTGCCCAATCCTTTTTAGCAAGTGGTGACTTTTTATGGAACGCCGGTATTTTTGCTTGGAAAGTGTCCACCATACTTACTGCTTTTGAAAAAAATCAACCAGAAATGTATGAGTTGTTTGATCAAGAAAAACAGCACTTTAATACGCCAGAAGAAGCAAAGGCCATTCAAAAAATATACCCACAGTGTACCAATATCTCCATTGATATAGCGATCATGGAAAAGGCAGATAATGTTTTTGTGATTCCATCTAGTTTTGGCTGGAGCGATTTAGGTACCTGGAATAGCGCGTATGAAAATATTGAAAAAGATTATTTTGGTAATGCAGTAGCTTCGGATAATGTGATAGTGATTGATGCTACTAAGTGCATGATTAACGCACCAAAGGATAAATTGGTGGTGGTGCAGGGTTTAGATGATTTTATTATAGTAGATACCAAAGATGTATTGCTCATTTGCAGTAAAGAAAAAGAACAATCCATAAAAGAATATGTCGCTGAAGTAAAAAGACATAAAGGGGATAAGTACATTTAACCTATTATTTTTAACCCTACCTTAGCTAAACACAAAATTGCTTCATTAAAAGTACCCCCATGGCAACCATCATCAGCGGAACAGGCAGTTACATACCGAGCATCGTAAAAACAAACCTAGCATTTGCTGAAAATACTTTTTATGGAGAGGATGGCGTGTTAATTAAAACGCCCAATGCAGAAATAGTTGAAAAATTCAAAGACATTACAGGCATCTACGAGCGTAGGTATGCGGAAGAGAACATGAATACCTCTGAAATGGCAAGCAAAGCTGCCGAATTAGCGATTCAAGATGCAGGCATTGATCCGGAAACCATTGATCAAATTATTGTAGCGCACAATTTTGGGAATGTGCTACCAGGGACTATTCAAACAGATACCATTCCAGCACTTGCATCCAGGGTAAAGCACCAACTAGGCATTAAAAATCCGAATTGTGTAGCTTATGATATTTTATTTGGTTGTCCTGGATGGATACAAGGAGTCATACAAGCGGATTCATTTATTAAATCAGGTATGGCAAAGCGTTGCTTAGTGATTGGTGCGGAAACTTTAAGCAGAGTGGTAGATAGTCATGACAGAGATAGCATGATATTTAGCGATGGCGCTGGCGCATGTATTGTAGAAGAAGATTCAAATACCAACAGTGGTATTTTAGCATCGAGTGTGCAAAGCCATTGTGTAGACGAAACCTATTTTTTATATTTGGGAAAATCCTACCATCCGGAAGGGGACGAGGCTACAAGGTATATTAAAATGAAGGGTAGAAAAGTGTATGAGTATGCAATCAAAAATGTGCCCTTAGCAATGAAGGAATGTATTGAGAAAGCAGGCGTGGATATACATGATGTGAAAAAATTCTTTTTACACCAAGCCAATGAAAAAATGGATGAAGGCTTTATTAAGGCGTTGTATAAATTATACGATATTAGAATAGTTCCAGAAAATGTAATGCCCATGAGTATTCATGATTTGGGAAATAGTTCAGTAGCCACCATCCCCACCTTATATGACTTAGTTAAAAGAGGTAAATACAAGGAACACCAATTACATAAAGGTGATATTGTTATTTTTGCATCCGTGGGTGCAGGTATGAATATAAATGCTATTTGCTATCGCGTATAATTAAGCGCTAATAGCCTCTCACATTTTTACCTTCCATATAATTAACAAAAGCTTTGTTACAAACTTTGTTACCACCTGGTGTAGGATAGTTACCTGTAAAATACCAATCACCCGTATTCGTAGGACAACATAAATGCAGATCCTCAATCGTTTGATAGATCACTTCCACTGGAATATTAAAATTTTCTGGTGTAATTAACTGCGCTATTTTATCTGAAATTTCCTCGGGTGTAAATGGTTTATATAATTGACGTACCACGTTTTCAGTATGTAATTCCCCTTTGGCCTCAAGGGCTTTTATTTTCTGTAAAACATCAGCAATTACATTTGACTTGCCTGTTTCATTGAGCAAAGCGATCACCGCTCTAAATGCAATAAAATCGCCCATTTTACTCATGTCAATTCCATAACAATCGGGGTACCTGATTTGCGGCGCAGATGAAACAACAATGATTTTTTTAGGAGATAAACGCGCGAGCATTTTAATAATACTTTCCTTTAGCGTAGTACCACGAACAATACTATCATCAATGACTACCAATGTATCTTCATCTTTACGAACGGTGCCATAAGTAATATCATATACATGTTGTACCATTTCGTTTCTATTGGCATCATCTGTAATGAAAGTTCTCAATTTAACATCCTTGATCGCAATTTTTTCCTGTCTAATTTTTCGATTCACCATGGCTTCCAGTTTTTCTGGATCTACCTCATTTCCCCAACTCAAAATACGCTCTACCTTAATTTTATTTAAGTACTCTTCCATTCCTTTTACCAAACCATAAAAAGCAACTTCGGCAGTATTGGGTATATAGGAGAAAATGGTGTTTTTCAAATCCTTTTCAATGCGATCTAATACTCTTACACTTAAATGATTGCCTAAAGCAATTCTTTCGCGATAAATTTTTTCATCGCTCCCTCTTGAAAAATAGATGCGCTCAAATGAGCAAGCCCTTCTTTCCTTGGGTGCAACTATTTGTTCAATGGCATATTTTCCATGATCATCCACAATCAATGCCATACCTGGCATCAACTCCAATACTTCATTTTCGGCAACATTAAAAGTAGTTCGGATAGCAGCACGTTCACTCGCAGCTACAATAACTTCATCGTCAATATAATAATAGGCAGGTCGTATGCCATGCGCATCACGCATGATAAAGCTATAGCCATTACCTAACAAACCGCCAACCGTAAATCCACCATCAAATAAAGGAACTGCATTTTTTAATACATTCACAATATTGGGATTGTTCGGATTGATATGTTCTTCTTTTTCTAAAAAATGATGTACCACTTCCATCATCGCTGCCAAATCACTTTCTTTTTCAAAACTTCCTGGCGTTACATTAATGTGTTGGTATAACTCCTCTGTATTGACTAAATTAAAATTTCCTGCAAGCGCTAAATTTTTCGCAGGCACTAAATTTCTTTTTATAAACGGATGACAAAATTCAATATTATTTTTTCCTTGTGTGCCATACCTTAAATGTCCCAATAATATTTCACCCATAAAAGGCAAATGCCCTTTCATTAACCCAGGATGTTTGGTAATGTCTGGTTGAAATTTTTCCAGCTCTTGAATTTCTAAACCAATTTTGTAAAATAAATCAGCAATGGGTTGTTGCGCATTGCTGCGCAAACGATATAAAAAAGGATTTCCCGGTTCGATATTTAATTTTAAAGTAGCCAATCCAGCCCCATCCTGGCCGCGATTGTGCTGCTTTTCCATCAACAAGTACAATTTGTTTAAGCCGTAGGTTACCGATCCTCTTTGTTGAAGATAATAAGAAAAGGGCTTTCTTAAACGAATGTAAGCTAGACCACATTCGTGTTTGATCTCATCACTCATGATGTATAAATATTAATACACTTTTTCAGTTATAATTGCATCTGCCACTTTTGCCCAATCAGTTAATTCAGGACAACCGTGGTATTCTGCATCTACGTAAATGTAATAATTAGGAATGTGCTCTTTAAACCAGCTTTCCATTTGTTTGACTTTTTTCTGCTCTAACGCACGCTGGGACACACGGTTATAATCTTCTCTTAAGTTTTCTTTATGTGGTGATGTTCTTTCTCTAAAATAAATCAAACGCACTGTTTGTCTTCCACGATCATCTTGATATACTTGCGGATCTGAGATATCTCCAGGTTTTAATGTTTTTAACATGACCACCATGTCCTTATCTAATTGATCAATATTAACATAGGATGACCCATCACCACCTGTGACTGCACCACCGCTAAATTTACTTCCGTCATCGTCACTGTATTTGTTAACTGCTTCTCCAAAACTCATTTTATTTGCAAGAATTTCCTTCTTAACACTATCTAATAAATGTTTGGCAATGTTGATCTCATCCTTGGTAATAGGTGGGATTCTAAGAATATGTTTAACAACAGCATCATCTCCGGAACGTGAAATAAGTTGGATAATATGATATCCAAATTTTGATTTGATGGGTGCTGAAATTTGACCTTCTTTTAAACGAAAAGAACCTGCCATAAATGCGGGATCCCAAGTTTTTTCGTTTCTGTTAATATTAAACTGGCCTAAGTTTTCTTTAGAACTAGGGTCCTCCGAATATAATTTAACCATTTGGTCAAACTTATTTATTCCAGTTTCAATTTGACGTCTGAAATCGGATAATTGCTTAATGACATATTCTTCAATATCGCGATTGGCTTTAGGGTGAACAATAATTTCTGCAATGCTCACCTCACTCTCATATAGTGGCAAGCTATCCACTGGAATTTTATTATAAAAAGCCCTAACTTCAAATGGGGTGATTTTAATTTTTTCAACAATTTTTTCTTGCATGCTTTCCGACAACTTCTGCTCCTTAATTTGAATTCTAAAGTCCTCTTTTAACTGAATAATGCTTCTGCCTGCCACTTCCTCTAATACTTCCTTGGATCCAAATTGTTGCAAGAATTGTCTAATGCGCATATCAATGGCATTTTCCACTTCCTCTTCTGTTACTATAATCGAATCCTTTTCGGCTTGTAATACCAGGGCTTTACGAATTAATTGTTGTTCAACAATTTGACATGCATTTGGTAAAATTATATTTTCCTCGCCCTGAGCTTGCCTTTTCATATCAAGCATTGTATTCTCAATATCAGATCTTAAAATAAATTTATCACCGACAGTTCCAATAATTTTATCGGCTAATACTTTTTTTACTTGTGCATTAACATGAACCGACATGGATAAAAAAAAGAAACAAAAAACAATACTGACTATTTTCATCTAAATAATATTAATGTTTAAAGGTCTGATTCATGGTCGGTTTTCCCAAAAATCAAATCTTAATTATTTTATAAAGTACGCTTCACTTCTTCTTCCTCAAACGCTTCTACGATATCGCCTACTTTTAAGTCGATAAAGTTTTTGATGGTCAATCCGCATTCCATATTGGAAACAACATCTTTTACATCATCTTTGAAACGCTTTAAGCTTCCTAATTCAGCAGCTTGTCCTTCTCCTTTAGGATATTCAACAATACCATCACGAATTATTCTTATTTTGCTATTTCTACTTAATTTTCCATCCAAAACAAAACATCCTGCCACGGTCGCTTTATCAAACTTGTACACTTCGCGTACTTCCACATTGGCAACAATTTTTTCTTGAATTTTTGGCTCCAACATACCTTCCATTGCACTCTTGATTTCATCAATAGCGTTGTAGATAATAGAGTATAATTTAATCTCTACGCCCTCTGCTTCTGCCAATTTATTGGCTTGCATACTTGGACGTACATTAAATCCAATAATAATTGCATCCGATGCAGCTGATAATAACACATCCGACTCAGAAATTTGGCCTACCCCTTTCAATACCACGCGAATGGCAATTTCAGAAGTGGATAATTTTTGCAATGAATCACTCAACGCTTCTACTGATCCATCCACGTCACCTTTAATGATAATATTCAATTCCTTGAAATTTCCTAAAGCCAAACGACGACCAATTTCATCCAATGTAATATGTTTTCTAGTTCTTAAGCCTTGCTCTCTTAATAATTGAGAACGCTTAGTTGCTAATTCTTTTGCCTCCGACTCATCATCAAATACTTTAAACTTCTCACCCGCCTGAGGAGCACCATTCAAACCTAATATCACCACTGGTGTTGAAGGTGGTGCAGTTTCGATACGTTGGTTACGTTCATTAAACATCGCTTTTACACGACCATAAAATTGTCCTGATAAAATTAAATCACCTTGTTTCAAAGTGCCATTTTGAACTAGTATCGTAGCCACATAACCACGTCCTTTATCTAAAGATGCTTCAATAATTGTTCCTGTAGCTTCCTTATTTGGATTTGCTTTCAGGTCTAATAAGTCAGATTCTAAAATAATTTTTTCTAATAAAGTATCTACATTTAAACCTTGCTTAGCCGATAATTCTTGGTTTTGGAATTTACCACCCCAAGCTTCCACTAAAATATTCATTTGAGATAATTGCTCATATATCTTTTGTGGATTCGCGCCATCTTTATCAATTTTATTTACCGCAAAAATCATTGGAACACTAGCCGCTTGTGAGTGACTGATGGCTTCCTTAGTTTGTGGCATCACTGCATCATCCGCAGCAACAACAATAATCGCAATATCAGTTACTTTCGCACCACGTGCACGCATTGCAGTAAAGGCTTCGTGACCTGGCGTATCCAAGAAAGTAATTGCTTTACCATTCGGCAAGGTTACTTCATAGGCACCAATATGTTGTGTAATCCCTCCTGCTTCACCCGCAACAACATTTGCATTACGTATATAATCCAGTAATGATGTTTTACCATGATCGACGTGTCCCATGATGGTCACAATCGGCGGACGCTCCACTAAATTCGCTAAATCTTCTGCTTCTTCTTCCTCATCTAATTCTTCCACATCTTCCAATCCAACAAATTCAACTTCAAATCCAAATTCACTTGCGACTAATTCAATCACCTCCGCATCTAATCGTTGGTTAATGGAAACCATGATACCCAAGTTCATACACTTGCTAATGATATCTGCAAAGCTCACATCCATCAAACTTGACAACTCACTTACCGTAACAAATTCTGTTACTTGTAATTTATTATCACTTACTTCATTTTGTTCATTTTCTGCAGCTTCTTCTCTTTTCGCGCGACGATATTTAGATTTCAAACTTTTACCGCGACCACCTTGGCCTGATAATTTAGCTTGCGTTTCCTTGATCTTATCTTGAATTGCTTTTTGACCGATTTCTTTTTGCTCCGCAGTTTGAGGTGTATTACGATTTCCACCTGGACGAGCACCACCACCTGGTCTTGCGCCACCACCTGGCCTATTACCACCGCCTTGTCCTTGATAGCCACCGCCTGGACGGTTACCACCTTGTTGAACACCGCCGCCTGGGCGATTTCCGCCTTGTTGGCCACCACCTTGTTGCGGACGACCTGTTGGTGTAGGAATACGCTTACGAACACGCTTTTCCTCCTGACTCATTGGCTTCGGCCTCGTATCACTATTTACAGGTAAATCAATTTTACCCATAATTTTAGGACCTTCTAATTTATCAGCTCTAATATTTTCAATTTTCCCATGCACATTTTCAGGTGCGATGGAATGATCCACTGGTGCTTCTTTTTTAGGAGCTGTTGCCTCTTTTTTTGCAGGTGCTTTTATTGGTTCTACTGCCTTTTCTTCAGGCGCTTTTGGCTCATCCGCTTTTTTTGCAGATTTTTTAGGTCTTGTAGAAGAATCAATTTGAGATAAATCAATTTTATTAATCACCTTAGGTGCTTCAACTTCTGGCGCTTTTATATTTGTAGTAGTAGCTTCCTCATTAACAACTGGCGCTTCTTCTTTTTTCGCTTTTGCTGCTTTAGGTTTTTCTGCTTTTTCAGCAACAGCTTCTTCCGCTTTTGGAGCTTCAGGGACTTCTGCGACCACTGCTTTTTTAGCAACTACTTCTTCTGGTTTTTTTGCTTTATCAGTGATTGCATTTTTAGGCAATTCCACATGATCCGCTTTATCCCTAGCAACCTTGTCGCCCTGGAATTCAGCTTGCAAAGCATAATACTGCGCCTCAGTTAATTTAGCCGCTGGCTTAAGGTCATCCTTAGGGAAACCTTTTTTTGAAAGAAATTCAATCAAGGTATCTTGACCGATGTTGAATTCCTTAGCCGCAGCTAACAATCTTGGTAATTTCAATTCTGACATTCTGTTGTTTTTTGCCCCTTTTTTTTAGGAACGAGTAACCTAATACAAATATACTTTCAAAAATCAAGGTTATTCACCTTTATCAAACTCTTCTTGTAAAATTCGACGAACATCCGCAATGGTCTCTTTTTCCAAGTCTGTTCTTCTTTCTAGCTCATCCGCGCTTAATTTAATAACGCTACGCGCTGTATCACAACCCACACGCTTAAATTCATCGATAATCCAGGTTTCAATTTCATCGCTAAATTCATCTAAATCAATATCAAACTCATCCACAATTTCCTCGTCCTCACGATAAACATCTAATTCATAGCCAGTTAATTCAGCGGCTAATTTGATATTTACCCCACGACGACCAATCGCTAAAGAAACCTGATCAGCAGGTAAATAAACTTCGACACGTTTTGTATCGTTGTCAATGTTCATGTAGCTGATTTTGGCAGGCGTTAAAGAACGTTGAATTAATAATTGTGTATTAGTTGTAAAATTAATGACATCAATATTTTCATTTTTCAACTCTCTAACAATTCCATGAATACGACTTCCTTTCATACCCACACATGCACCTACTGGATCAATTCTATCATCAAATGATTCAACGGCAACTTTTGCACGCTCCCCTGGTTCACGCACAATTTTTTTAATGGTAATTAAACCATCAAATATTTCTGGTACTTCAATTTCTAATAATTTAGCAAGGAACAATGGATTTGTTCTTGACAAGATAATTACAGGTGAATTATTTTTCATATCCACTCTTGCAACTACAGCACGAATGTTTTCGCCTTTCTTAAAAAAGTCCTGAGGAATTTGTTCTGTTTTTGGAAGAATCAATTCGTTGCCTTCTTCATCTAGCAATAAAACTTCTTTTTTCCAAACCTGATAAATTTCTGCATTGATAATTTCGCCAATACGATCTGAATATTTTTTTACTAATACATTCTTCTTCAAATCATTAATACGAGAAGCTAAAGTTTGTTTCGCAGCCAAAATTGCTCTACGACCAAAATCTAAAATATCCACTTCCTCGTATAAGTCCTCACCTATCTCAAAGTCAGGCTCTATCTTGATTGCGTAAGAATACGGTACTTCCTCTAAAGGATTGTCAACATCATCATCGGGTCTAATTTGACGACGACGAATAATTTCCAAATCTCCTTTTTCGGCATTCACGATTACATCAAAATTTTCGTCACTACCGTACTTTTTTCTGATCAAAGTTTTAAAAACATCTTCAACCACTTTCATCATCGTTGGGCGATCTATATTTTCAGCATCTTTAAACTCCTGAAAAGCTTCGATCAAATTTATACTTGCCATAACATAATTTTTTTTCAAGCATGTAGCTTGATGATTTGTTAAAATTGAACTTGAACTATTGTTGATTTAATATTTTCAAATGGTATTTGCATTTGCTGTTGCAATGCTTTTTTCCCTTTTCCCTCCGTCCACTCCAAAGTAATTTCCTGTTCCCCTACTTCTAATAACTGTCCTTCCTTTTCAATGCCATCATTCATCGTGACCAATACCTTACGACCTTTATTTTTTTGATATTGTCGTTGTAATACTAATGGTTCATCTACCCCAGGTGATGAAACTTCTAATGAAAAATCACCTTCCGGAAACCATGCTTCTTCCTCGATAGCTTTGTACAATTTTCGATTAAAAAAAGTACATCTTTCAATCGGTAAGCCATTATCTCCGTCCAAAAACACTTTAATATTATTGGTCGGCTTCACTTTAATTTGAACACAAAAATAGCTTAGATCCTCTGCTAACAAAGGGTCAATCACTGCTTTTACCTTATCGATTAATACACTTGGTTCCATAATTAAAAAAGAAGAAGGGAACGATTTCGTTCCCTTCGATAGCTTTTACACTACACCAAAGGTAATAAAACGGGATGAAATATCCCAATAATATTAAGAGACCCCTTATTTTTGCAGTATGAGTAAGCTGATTTTTTACGGGATAATGATCTATTTCCTTTACAAATTGATTTTCAATGTGGTTGTGCCAGTCAGTAAAGGCGTAAGAACCGTGAGGCAAACGATGGAACAAGCTAGGGATGCAGCAGCCAAGCAACAAGCCAATGCAAATACAAGGTCGAATAGTACTTTTAATAGTAATCCCAAACCTGCGAGCCCACCAATTGAGGCAGAATACATTGATTTTGAAGAAGTTAAGAAGAAATAGCCCCTCTCTTAGTCATCCCATGGCTTTTTGCCTCCTGATAGTTGAACCCCTTTTGTGGCTTGTGGGTACTACAAGTATGCTTGAATTTCATTTTCTAATAACATCCCTGGTTTTAGATGAAGCACTTTCAATCCTACGGAAGCTGCGGCGATTATATTGGGTTCATTATCATCTACAAATAAGGTTTCTCCTGCCACCAAACCCTCTTTCTCTAATATATAAGTAAAAGAAACTGGATCGGGTTTGCGCATCCCCATTTTATGAGAATAATAGGGGGTTTGAAATAAAGACTCAAATGGATAATCAGCCACTTCCATTTCAAATTCTGGAATGAAATGATCACAATGAATTTGATTGGTATTGGAATATAAAAAAGTGGGATAGGTTTTATTATTTTCCTTCACCCATTGAATACTAGATTTTCTAAAACCAACCAACAATGAATTCCATGCAATAGTAATTTGATCATTGGTTAAAGGCAAATTTGATAATGTACGAAACCCATCAAAAAATACTTGTTCATTGACAAAACCCATTTCAAGATCAAGAAATAATCGATGTGATTGATTTAAAGTAAAATGGGTCTCGATATCATTTATTCCTATCAAAGTAAATCCATCATTCATTTTTTTAAAATCAATATCATATAATACATTTCCTAAGTCGAAGATTAAATTTTTAATTGGTGTATTCATTGCGTTTATGTTTGAAATGCTTACAGGCATTGCATTTAATTAGTATATAATTATAAAGGTAGTTCAGTAGTGGTTTTTATTTCATCCATCACAAACAAACTATTAATGTGTGCGACCATGGGAAGTATGGCTAATTTTTCTTGATAAAACTTATTGTAAGTTTCCACATCCTTGGTCACTAATTTTAAAAAATAATCGAAATTCCCTGATACCAAACTACAGGAAATAACTTCGGGGTACTGTGCAATGATTTGTTCGAATTCAGAAAAATTATTGGTGGTTTGTTTATCTAAAGTCACATGACAATGGACGATTAATCCAAGTTCAATTTTTTTTCTATCTAATATGCCCACATATCCTTGAATGTATCCTTCTAATTCCAAACGTTTAATTCTGTCATGTGTCGGGCTCATAGAAAGGTTCACTTGTGCGCTGATATCTTTAATTTTTGCCAAAGCATTTTTTTGCAAAATTTTCAAAATGGCAATATCAATGGAATCTAAACTCATAGGTGCTGCTTTCATGGTGAAGGAATAAATTCTGCCCAAGGGCAAAACCGCAGTCAAAATTACCGACAATTTCTTAAAATACTAAAATTTATAGTATATTTTACTGAATATTTCAATATTAGACATAATATTTCCTTTTTGATGATATTTATGCAGTAATTAAAACAAATATTATGATTATCGGATGTCCAAAAGAAATTAAGATTCAGGAGTATAGAGTAGGTTTAACCCCTGAAGGTGTTGATGCATTAGTAAGACAAGGCCACACTGTTTATGTAGAAACAAAAGCAGGTGCTGGTTCGGGATTTTCAGATGACACCTATATTAAAGCAGGCGCTACTATTTTAGCAACAGCTGCTGAAGTATATGCTATTGCTGAAATGATCATCAAAGTAAAAGAACCATTAGCGGTCGAATTTCCATTAATCAAAGCTGGACAAATATTATTTACTTATTTCCATTTTGCAGCATCCAAAGAATTAACTGAAGCGATGATGAAATCATCTGCAGTATGTATTGCTTATGAAACTGTAGAGTTACCAGATGGTTCCTTGCCATTACTAGTGCCAATGTCGGAAGTTGCAGGAAGAATGGCCGTGAATGTGGGCGCTTATTATTTAGGCAAACCATTCGGCGGAAAAGGAAAATTATTGGGTGGCGTACCTGGTGTAAAACCAGCGGAAGTATTAATTATAGGTGGTGGTATTGTGGGTACACAAGCAGCGAAGATGGCGGCGGGCTTAGGCGCGAATGTAACTATTATGGATACCAACTTAACAAGATTAAGATATTTATCGGATGTGATGCCAGCGAACGTGGTTACACAATATTCTACTTTAATGGCGATACAAGAAAAATTACCAACGGTTGACTTAGTGATTGGTGCTGTTTTATTACATGGTGCTAAAGCGCCACACTTAATTAAGAAAGCTGATTTAGCATTAATGGAAGCTGGCACGGTGGTGGTAGATGTTGCCGTGGATCAAGGAGGTTGCATTGAAACTTGCAAACCAACCACACATGAAAATCCAGTGTATACCGAGCAAAATATTTTACACTATTGTGTTGCAAATATGCCAGGGGCGGTTCCGCAAACATCAACACGCGCGTTAACACAAGCTACACTTCCTTATGCAATCGCCATTGCAAATAAAGGATGGGAAAAAGCATGTGTTGAAAATGCAGCTCTTGCAAAAGGATTAAATATTAAAGCAGGAAAAATTTTACATAAAGGCGTAGCGGATGCGTTTAATGCATAATAAAGATTTAAACAGCATATAGTTTCAATAAAATATATTTTAATTGACGACTTACCACAACAAAAACGCCCCGATTATCGGGGCGTTTTTTATAGAACATCAACTTTTTAAATACAGCGCTTAGTTCCAAATAGACCAACCTTTCCACCAGGTTTGATTTACACCTGATGTTGCAACACCTCCTCTGAAAGTTACTTTTTCGAAGAAAGCATTTTGCAATTTAGAATCTGTGAAACTTCCGTTTATTTTGTAATCTAAATGCCCTGCAACACCTAACGAACCAATAGATGAAGAAAAACTTCCACCACTTGCATAAGGAGTAAAATCAGGATTCTTATAATTAAATGGTTGGATCAATTTTAACACGTCAGGAGCAGCCGTTGTTAAAATAGTATTGCCATGGTATGCATTTGAAAACCAAGTTAATATACTTGCATCAGTAGCGCCTGTAGGTGTACCATTAACTACATATTTAACATTCACTGTGTTACCTGCGAAAGTACAGTTTCTTACTCTAATCGTACTATCTTCAATGTTTTTATCAACAGCAGTTCCAGTAGAAGCGTCAATTAATAAAGCAGTAGGCCATCCTGCAAATATTGAGTTCATGATTGAAATACCAGAGTTTCTTCTGATTTGAGCACCTGCTAAATACAAAGTATTTCCTTTACCATACGTTGGATCAATTCTTGGTCCAATTGCAGTGATATTAGAGAAAACCGCAGTTGTTTTTGGAGACAAAGTTGAACCTTTACCATCGTTGTCAGATTCAAAGGCTTCTGATTTAGAGATATCCGCAATTGCCGAATCTCTTAATACGATACCAAATTGAACATTACCAGAATAACCATAGTCTGTATCAAAATCATCATCCTGTGTTTTGTAAGCAATCAAATATTTACAGTTCACTGTACCACCGAACCACTCGTAAGCATCATCTTTTGCGTAAGTAACTTGAATATGATCAATAGTGGTACCACTACCAACACCAGCCATTGTTAAACTGTTCAACTCATTATCTGGTTGGTAAGCATAACCTGCATATTCTATTCTAACATATTGTAAAATACCACTATTATCTGCATCATTCCCAGTAGGGAAATCAGCATCACCTGATCCAGCCAACCCGTATCCTACTTGCGTGTCATTCACACCACCCTCAACTGAAGTTAATCCAGTCACTGCAGTACCTTTCCAAGTTAAAGCTTGGTTTACTTTTGCGGTTCCTAATAAAACTATACCTCCCCAATCTCCTGACTGTGGATTTTGCGATGCAGAAGTAAAAACGATTGGTTTATCAGCTGTTCCTTTAGCAATTAATTTTGCACCACGACAAATAACTAATGATGCCACATCTAAACCAGATTTGCCTTTTACAGTTGCACCTTCTTGTATTGTTAAAGTAACGCCTTTGGTAACATAAACTATTCCAGAAAGGTAGTTTACATCTTTTGCATACAAAGTAGTGTCTTTTGTAATTTTTCCTGACAAAGTGATTGTATTGCTTACAACACCCACTGGAGTTACTTCCTTGGTTACCACGAAGATTTCTTTTTCACCGTCTACTTCGATTTTTCTACAACCAGTAATGGCTAGGAAAGCGAATGATAAAATTAATAGCTGTTTCATTGTTTTGTTATTTAAAAAAAATATTTAATTTATTATAAGGAATAGTTAATTGTTACACCATAGGTAGTACCGTATTTTCTTGACAATCTAATTGCATCCGTCGTAGTGTTATAATCTGTATTGGAGTTATTGTTTTGATAGAAAATTTGTCTTTGATTCAATAAATCAGAAATTGTCAATTTTATTTCTGCTTTATTTTTTGCAAATTTCTTACTAATCTGAAAGTCAATCAAAGCTCTTGGATTTTCATACACGTCTGGTGTACCAGCACCCGCTTGAATATCTCCTACTAAGTAAATACGTTTTCCGACTTGATTAAATAATAAAGTCGTATTGAAACCTTTCTCTACAACATCATATAAAATACCTGTATTGATCAAATAAGGTGATTGACCTTGTAGTGACCTGCTGATATTCAACGCTGCATCATCAATTTTTGAATTGATATATGAACCATTCGCTTGTAATGTAAAGCGTTTAGATAATTTTTTGCGTCCTTCGATCTCAAATCCAAAAGCTGTTGCTTTAGAAACATTTTGGAAGGAAAATAAACTTGATCCACCTGCACCTTCTTGGAAGATACTTTCAATTGGATTTTCAAAATTCTTATAAAAAATACCGACAGTAAACATTTCTCCTGCAGCGGGGTATAATTCATATCTTAAATCAGTATTCGTAATCTTTGTTCTTTTTAAGGAAGGGTTACCAGATACAGATGCGTTTAATTCAAAATCATAAATATTAAGGGCTGAAAGCTCTCTTAATTCTGGTCTAATTACCGTTTGTGATCCTGTAATTCTTAAATTAGCTTTTTGAGATAATTTTATAGTTGCGTTTACACCAGGTAAATAATCGGTAACTTTTGAATAGGTATGTCTTGGATCCCACTTTTTAACAGACCCTACTAATTGGTCAAAATTCTCTACCCTTAAACCCCATACTATTCTTAAACCATCGGATAATTTATTATCAAATTGTAAAAAGCCAGCATTTAAAATAGTATTTGCTAAGTATCTAAAATTTCTATTTTGTATTGAGTTGAAAGCAAACTTATTATCAGTACCAGTTCCAAAATTATTAGAAACAAATGCAGATTCTGCAGGCAATAATCTTAAAGCCGGATTATCAACTGGCATGGTGATGGCAAATAATTGTGCATCGTACAAACGATCCTTTATTTGAATCATGTAACCTGCCTTAATTGTTTGTTGCTTTACTTTCAAAGTTAAGTCGCCGCCGCCCGTGTATATATAGTCAGATAAAGTTTGAAATATTCTGCTACCTGATTGTTGCGATAATGTGTTCGAAATATTTAATACATAAGGGTCATTTCCTGTAAAGCTTTTTGTATACATTATTCTTCTTTGGTCAGGTGTATATGCATCTAAAATATTGAACGCACCGTACCAGTTGAATTTTAATTTTTGAGATAAACTATGTTCTCCATTCAACTGATTGGTGAAAAATATATTTTGTCCAAATACAAATTCATTTCCTTTTACCAAATCCTGCCTTGTGTAGTCCTTACCCAATCTAGAATTATAAACATTAGAAGTTTTTACGTTTACGATTGCTTTATAACTAATTTTATTTAATGGATTTAAGAATATGGATAATCCAGCAAGAGCACCCATATTGATATCCTGAAAATATTTATTGTCCTTTAATTCTGTAATCGGATTAAATTTTTCGTCTGTAATTCCGTTTTGATTATTGGTATTATCTTGAAAACGATAAGAATTAGCATAACTCACACCAATCATACCTCCAATTTTTTTGCCCCATAAGGTTCCAGAAAAACCGCCATTCATTTGTACATTGATGTTTGGTTTTGCAGTTGTTAAAACTGGTGCCCAGTTATTAGACAAAGTTTTTCCTAATGCCGTTTTAGCAGCTAAGCTAGAAGTATCAAAATTCGATTTAGTTGTATAGCTTGTAGGTAAAGCCCTGGTTCCATCATCTAATCCTAACCAATCTGTTTTGCCACCCTTGTCTTTAAAAAAGTCTTTACCAGTGATTAAGCTATTGACGCTTGTCCCTAATTGAACATTAAAGAAATTTTTTGTTGGAATATCTTTTGTATTTACTTGAATTAAACCACCCGCCCACTCACCTGGTAATTCAGGAACAAAAGCTTTATTAATAATGATATTGTCAATAATTTGAGAAGGAAACAAATCAAAAGAGAATGTTTTGCGATCTGCTTCTGTACTTGTTAATAATATACCATTTAACATGGCTTGGTTATAACGATCCGCCAAACCTCTTACAATGATGTACTTCCCTTCTTGGATAGAAGCACCTGGTGTTCTTTTTAAAATTTCGGCAGTATTACGATCTGGACTTCTTTTGATGGACTCAGCAGAAATAACGGAAGCAACTGTGTTGGTATTTTTTTGAAATGCAATTAATGCATTGTCCGTAGCACCTTTATTGCTTGTTTTGGTTGCACTTACAGTAACATCTGTTAATCTAGCTCCTGATTCTTCAAGTAAAATATCTAATAAAACCTCTTCTCCTGCGTTTGATGCTGAAATATCAGCGATTGTTTTTGATTCATACCCCACATAGGACAAAGTAAGTGTATATTTTTTATTTACATCTATTGTAAAGCTGTATCTACCTTCTACATCCGTTTTAGCAATCTGTGTTTTGTCAGATTTTAAGGTTAACGAAACTCCAATTAAAGCTTCATTTTTTACACTGGTAATTTTACCTGCGATTTTAGCTTTTTGCGCTTGAGATATAATTGCAAATCCTACGAAACAAATTAAGAGTAATAACCTTTTCACGATGTAATTATTTATTCAGCAAATATTACATTTCAATGTTACCGGAATGTTACCTCAACGTGAACTTAATATTAACTATCTATTGCGGCAATTGAAAGAATCATAACATATTGAATAGCAATACAATATAAATTTTTTAAAATTTTTCCTGGACTAGCTGATCCTAAACAAGGGCACCCCGATGAATCGGGGTGCCCTTGTTATTATCAATAAACTTTTTAAACTAAGTGATAAACGCTATGCAAATCCTTGGTGCATGTAAATGATACGTTTAAATCCTTAATGATGCCATCATTAATATCGTACACCCAGCCATGTATATGAAGTGGTTGTTTATGTTTCCAAGCATTTTGAACAATACTGGTTTTACCCAAATCATGCACTTGCTCCATTACGTTCACTTCTACAAAACGCCTTGCCCTTTGTGTTTCGTCTTTAATTTGATCCAATTCTTTATGATGATATCTATAAACATCTTTGATATGTCTTAGCCAATTGTCAATAAGACCAATTTGTTTATTGCCCATGGCTGCAATGACACCGCCACAGCCATAATGACCACACACAATGATATGTTTCACTTTGAGTACTTCTACCGCATAGGAAAGTACACTTAACATATTCATATCACTATGAACAACCATGTTAGCTATATTACGATGTACAAACATTTCGCCAGGATCAGTGCCTGTTATGGTATTTGCAGGGACACGAGAATCAGAACAGCCTATCCAGAGATATTCAGGTGTTTGTCCATGCGCTAAATTTTCGAAATAATTTGGATCTAGCTCCAATTGATCAGAAACCCATTTTTTATTATTAATCAATAATTTTTTATACGATTTTTTCATACTATTTTTTTACTTAGTAATTAATTACAACAAAGCACCTCTTTTGTTACGAGCATGCATATAACTAGTGCCCACTTACCTTAATTCTTTCTGGAATATTTTTGAATTCAACTTGTATGTTTTTTTGCTTTGCATTTTCTTTAAAATCATACAATATTTCTAATACATCTAAGTCTATGAAATGTGCATTTTTACCTTCAATTATAACATGAGAATCATTTTCAACATGCGTTAATTTATTTGCAATACTTCCCTTATTTATAAAAGTAACATGTTCACTAAGCGTAATAGTTATTAAACCGCCATCAACTTTTGGATCTTGATGAAATTTATAATCTCTGCGATAATTTGTTCGTAAAATATAAAATATGGCTACCAGCATACCTAATGAAATCCCTTTTAATAAATCACTAAACTGTATTGCAACTATGGTGATAATAAAAGGTACAAATTGCTCCCAACCCAACTTATACATCTCTTTATATAAGGAAACTTTAGCCAACTTATAACCTACCACTAATAATACAGCTGCCAAACAAGGCAATGGAATTTGATTCAAATAAGCGGCAAAAAAGGCAACACTTACCAATAATAATAGGCCATGTACAATTGCAGATAATTTGGTTTTTCCACCAGCATTAACATTTGCAGAAGTACGAACAATTACTGCAGTCATGGGCAAGCCACCAATTAAACCAGAAATAATATTCCCTATTCCTTGCGCCTTTAGCTCCTGATTGGTGGGAGTAATTCTTTTAAATGGATCCAATTTATCTGCAGCTTCAGTGCTTAATAATGATTCCAAACTTGCAATAATTGCAATTGTTACTGCCAACACATACACTTTATAATTAGCAAATTGCGTGAAATCGGGTAATGTAAATTGGTTTACAAATTCGTTTACATTAGCAGCTTTAGGTAATTTAACCAGTTGTGAAGCATCTAAAACCCAATCAGGTTGGTACAAATAAAAAGCCTTGTTTAAAACAACCCCAACAATAACAGCAATAAGCGCACCCGGAATAAATTTGAAAAATGCATACTTTTTTAAGGCAGGTAGATCCCAGGTCAAAATAATAGCAATGGAAACAAGTGCTATTATAATAGAGCCAATTTGATATTGCATCCCGCTGTCTTTCATATACCCGATAGCTACTGGCGCTTGTTTTAAAATCAAAATAATACCAATAGCCGCTAACATACCTTTAATTACACTCGAAGGAAAATAATAGCCAATTACCCCTGCTTTTAAAAATCCAAGAACAACTTGTATAATTCCAGCAAGTACAACAGCAAATAAAAATGTTTCATAACTGCCAAGTTCTGTGATGCCATTTAAAACAATCACTGTTAGGCCAGCTGCAGGACCAGTTACACTTAATGCGGATCCACTTATAAAAGCTACAATAATTCCTCCAATAATACCGGAAATAATGCCGGCAAATAAAGGAGCCCCGGATGCTAAAGCAATACCCAAACACAAAGGCAACGCCACTAAAAAAACAACCAGACCAGCAGGCAAATCATCTTTGATGTATTTTTTTGAAAAAGAAGCGGAATGGTTCATACAGTAGTTTAGTTTAAAGTTAAAAAGTTAATTTTATATTATTGCTATTATGCGGATTTAAATGAAATGGGTTCGTTTGAATATAAGGGTATACCACAAAATAGTCGGGTATAAATACGTAAAAGCGAAATTTCTATAAAAATTAAACACAATGCAACAAAAATCATAATAACATATTGATCACGCTCAATATAAGTGAGAAGTAAATCAATCCCAATGTATAAAGGTGAAATAGGAAATCCGATTAAACCCAGGCAAGCAACTAAAAATAAAATGGATAATTTGGGATGCAATTGACCATTTCCGTGAAATTGTTCAAGCGTTATTAAAGCAGCTTGTTTCTGTAAATTTCGAATAGCTTGAAATCCTATAAAACCAAAAAAACAAATACTTAATAAATAAAGTAATAAATAAGAAAACGCGATATGACTATTAATTGAAACACACATCATTATAAATAGATGCCCATATACTACATTCAGCCATGCATTGATACTAGATGCACGTTCATTAAATGAAAGTAAAATTAACATTAAAGAAATGAATGAAAATAAATAAACAAATGACTTTAATAAAATGGGATGAAATTGAAAAGTGTTTATATCAAAATAGATGCCTAGTAAAAATAAAATCGAAATTATAATATAAAAATATTTGTTATTTAAAATGAGCAGCTTGTTGCTTACCCATTTAAAAGGTTGCCAAAAATATTTAAATAAAGTTACATCCATGTTATACTCTTTGATAGATAACATATAAAATGTATTACTTAATTTGCTTGGTATTGTAACTTTTTTAGTAATGCCTGAAAATAATTGGTTGTGAATTAAATAATGTAAAACCGAAGGTGAAACTAAAATTTGATACGTTCTAAAAAATGCATTCCCTATAAAATGAAAAAGCGCAAAATTGTGAAAACCAAGTGCAATTTCAATAAATATAATACCAATTTGTGTTATTGAAGCATATGCTATTTGTGTTTTTACTGTGGGTTGAGATTTAGCTATAGAATTACATATTAAGCTAGTAGCTACACCTAAAACCGCTATTAGTACTTTTATAATAAATATATGTTGCCAAAAAGGAAATGTTCTTAGCAAAAGGAAGACACCTAAGTGAATCGATAAAGACCCATAAAAAATAGCACTTGAACTTGATGGGCCTTCCATGGCCCTGGCTACCCATGACGAAAATGGGTACATTGCCGATTTAATGGAGGCGCCAATAACAATTGAGACGCCAATGAATGTGGCTAAAACTTGATGCTTATGTATTAAAGCTGCAGTTGCATTAAAATCCAAAATTTGAAAAAATGAAATGTTCCCATGCCATAAATGATGACTTAGCCACATTGCTAAAATTAAAAACACATCGCCTAATCTGTACAGGGAAACTACCTTCATGGCATTCTTTACTGGGAGATACCTATTCTTGTAAAATGAAATGAGTAAGAATGAAGTAATGCCAATCATTTCCCAGCCTAAAAATAGAGTTTCAAAATTTCCGGCAATGACTACAATGCTATACCCCAAAAAGAACAAATGAACATTGTTAAAGTACCTTTTAAACCCTGGTTCACGATGAATATATGATTTACTAAACACGGCAACAAGCAGCGTTAATAAGCTACCTACAAATAAAAAAACAACCGAAATTTTATCAAAATAAAAATCGATAAAAAAGTCAAATTCAGGTGTTGTTAAAAGTGTTACTTGCTTAATGTCGAGCACATTAGCTCCCACTATAAACCAATTGACTGAAAAAACGATTAATAACACTAATTGCAAAAAGCTGGTTGCAACGGCTATGTTAGCGATTAGTTTTTCATGTTTTTGTTTTATCAATAAACTTAATAAGTACCCTACAAAAGGAATAAATATAAAAAATTTTAAATACTGTTCCATTGTTTTAGTTTAAATAATAAATTGGTAAGTTTTCAGTAGTGGCATTTTCAATAGTAAATGCAGACATTTCAGTGGCATTTTCAAATAATTCATGAAAGTTTTCCACCTTTTCAGTTTTGTCTGCCACTGTTTTGTATAAAATAAATTCGTCGTTTTTGAATTGATATAAATTCCCATCTTGCGGGTTAATCACCACTAAATGAATCCATTGTTTCGCGTACCAATTAAAAATATTTTCTGATGACTTTAGTACTTTTAACACAATTTCAGGGAATTGTTCTACCACTACTAAAAGACGGATTGGATCATGCACTTCAATCATTTGTAATGGCAAACCTGGTCTTAAATCTCCATCACTACTATTCGAAACACCAATCAATCCCATTACATTATGGGGTAATTTGGTACCTGCCCCAAGTTTTTGGTTGTCAATTCTTGAAAAATAATATTCTAGGTTAATGCCTCCGCAAACAGGGCCAATGGGGCTAATTACATTGACCAACAAATCACCAGTAGGATCGGTTTTGTAATCATAGGAATTTAAAAATGCCCTACGGTCCAAAAATATATTTTTTGAAATCTCTCTACGACCAATAATGCATAACGCATTTGATCCATGTCCAAGTTCTGGTCTAGGTTCAAAGAGTGAAACCGATCTGTTCAAAATTTGTTTTCTTACATGTTTAATATCTGCTTTGGTATTGATAGATGCAAAGCGTCTTGAACGCTCTTTCGCATTTAAATCAAGCGCGTTTTCAAATTGTTGGGTATAAATAACATGTTTTTCCAATAAGTTGGTTGGTAAAAGAAGCGTATCAAAATATTGAATCTGATCGGCCGCTGTATCATGTAAAGCGCCTACAAACAAAGTGTCTTTTGGAATATGAATACCATTATGTGCTAAAATTTTTCTTACCGCAACGTGGTTTGCCATAATAGCAAATACACGTGCATTCACTGAACCTGGCCTACCACTGCAAGCGCCACAATCATGTGCTCCATGATGGGGATTATTGGCACTACTAGAACCATGTGCTACTATATAAATTATAGAAGAAAAATGGTCAATCAACCCAATATTTCTAAGTTGCCCTTCGACACGTTTGGCCATTTCTTCTATTGTAAAACCAATTTGCAAACCATTTTCTGTATCATTCAAATTTTTGTTTTCAACAGTCAACTTTGAATTTAATGCCACATGCGCAAATGCATCGGAAATTGCAGGTGTCATTTTGGGTGAAAAAAGATTACGTATTAATTCAAAAACAGAAACCACTCCTGCTGTTAAACTTAATAAAAATCCACCTACAAATGAATGCGCAAGTTTACTATAAAATATGGTGTGAGATTTTTCTTGAGCGCTTTCAGATTCCTTAATTAAATATTTAGGCGTTACAGGTGCTGGACATAATTTTTCATAAAATTTTCCATTTTGTGGTTGGAAATAAAATTCTACGCCAAAAAAGCCAGGCGCTCCGTATGTTACACATGGTGATGCTACATTCTCAAGATGTCTTCGCAATGAACATTCCCTTTCATCTATACAAAATACAGCTTGAAAATTTGGAAGGTCAATATTTGTTTCAATCGTAGAATACTTATGTTTAAATGAAGATAAAACCTTATCATAGTAACTCCATTCGAAAGCCTCTTGAAATAAAATTAGTACTTCATCCTCCATAGCAATTGGTTTCGCATAAAAATCACTACTCCCATGATGGCGATACTTTGAACTTAATGGCAACCAAGATTCCCCAAATTGCTGATCTAAAGCATCAACTTCAAGCAGTAATTCTAAATGGATAAAGTCATACAAGGAAACATTCTTTGTATCTAATAAGGTTTGGGGATTATCCTCAATTGCCGAAACCATTCCCGACCAACCTCTGTGTGCAAATTGTTGATCAAATAAATACATTTTATTGGGAATTTTTTCCCCTACTAGTAATTTCAAAACATCTTCAATGCATATATCATCGTTCAACAACAAGGCTTTAGCACGTTTTGATTTAAAAAAACTACTATAACTATTTTTTTCAATAAATCTGAGATTATTGATTAATCCAGTACCGTTATCTGGAAAATTAGAAATAGAAATGCCTTGGTCTAAATATGCGCAAATAATTCTAAATAAAACAGGATGTACACGATTGTCTAAATCAATTTTATATTCGCTTTTCCAAAGTTTCCTAATTTTACCTACTTGCTGATCCTTAGTGTAAATTAATTCCTCGTTGAGCAATTTATTTAACCAGTATTGTAGTTGATCAGTTCCCTTTTTTTCAATAATTATTTTATTCAACACTTCGTGGCTAATTCTACCAAGTCGAAATAAATTTCTAAACTCATCAATATTTAAAGTTACGTTATACCCAAAAATATCTCTTGCATTAAAGATGCCCTCGAAAAAGGACTTGTCTTGAAATGCATGTAATGAATTATGATGCACAAAATCCTTTAAAGGAGATTGTGAAGGGAGATAATGTTTAAGTTGTTCAATAATCCCATGAATTGAATCATTAGATTCAATAATATGACTTTGTTGCATACCAATAATATGTTGTAAAAAATAACTTTTTCGAAATTAATTCGAAAAATAAGTTAGAGAAATGAATAGCAAGAGTACAGTTGACTGCTATGCGAAATTGGGTGGAATAAAGGTGGCACTAGAATGTCCTTGTGCTAATTGACCCATGGCAATCTTTATAACAAAACCATTAGTGATATCAGCAATTTTTCTATATTCTAAAAATAAGGAGTGGCAAGATTCAAATTTTTTTGATTTAGACTCGCTTTTTTCTACATCATCATCTGCAATATCTTGCGCAAACTCTATTTGTTCCCAATTAAAAAAACTTTTAACAGGTACCACTTGAAATGATATGATAAATAGAAAAAATAAAGAAATTACTTGCCTTTTCATGGTAAAGACAAATATATTGTAATATAAGTATAAAATAAAATTGTATTTTGAAAGGAAAGCTCACATTGATTAGTTTTATAATTTAGGACTCATTTATTCGTATTTTCATGTTATGATAACTTATGAACCATATATTGAAATCATGGGCTGGATTGCCTCTGTATTAATTGTAGGCTCCTATGCCTTAAATATTACTGGCAAATTGTCTGCCTCAAGTAAAACCTATGTTTTAGCGAATATTATAGGCGGTATTTTTTTTGTAGTGAACACTTATTTTCATAAAGCCTACCCTTCCATGTTCGTGAATGTGATTTGGGTCATTATTGCCATTTATATGATCAGCAAGAAGAAGAAAAATAATGCCAAAAATGACTAGATTTTTGGGTTGCGCAAACGCAATTCCGATTGCTTAAAATATTACTCTGAGATGTCCTTAAATAAATTAAATACTAAGATCACAAGTTGGCTAAAATGGATCGCCATCTATATACTCATTGGTGGTATCGTAGGGACGGCTACCGCATTTTTTTTACAAACCTTAGATTATGTTACCCTGTTTCATGAGGAACATCTTTGGGTCATATATTTTTTACCTATTGCAGGTTTAGTGATTGGCTTACTCTATCATTATTATGGAACTGCTGCGAATAAAGGAAATAACTTATTAATTGAAACGCACCATTCTTTAGTGAATGGTGAAACCCCAAAACCGGTTCCATTTAAAATGGCACCGATGGTTTTTTTGAGTACGCTGCTAACCCATATAGCTGGTGGATCTGCTGGCAGGGAAGGAACTGCTGTTCAAATGGGCGGTGCAATAGCAGATCAGTTCACAGGATTATTTAAGTTAAATACAGCAGATCGAAAAACGATATTAATCATTGGTATTAGTAGTGGGTTTGCCGCTGTGTTTGGTACACCTTTGGCTGGCGCCATCTTTGCGTTAGAAATTTTAAGTATTACCAACACAAAGAAAAATCAGTTAGCAGCAAGTTTATTCGTTGCCTATATCGCACATTATTCCTGCTTGGCTTGGCAAGTAAAACATACTATTTATAGCATCCCCAATATACCCGAAATCTCCCTAACTACTTTGGCTTGGGCAATTTTTGCTGGTATCATTTTTGGATTAACTGCATTTGCATTTACTACCACTGGTAAATTATTTGAAAATGTTTTTAACAAAATAAATTTTACCCCCTTGCGCCCTTTTATTGGCGGGATTATTATTGCATTATTTATTGTTGTATTTAATAGTACAAAGTTCATTGGATTGGGAATTCCCACTATCCAAGATGCATTTATAAATAATGCAGGCCAATTTGACTTCGCCATCAAATTAATTTTAACCAGTTTTACTTTAAACGCGGGTTTTAAAGGAGGTGAGGTGACGCCATTATTTTTTATTGGGGCCACATTAGGTAATCTATTAATCTGGTTTATCCCTTTACCCATGGCGCTTTTGGCAGGCATGGGATTTGTTGCCGTTTTTAGCGGTGCTACCAATTGCGTTTTTGCATCTATAGCGCTGGGATTAGAATTATTCGGAATGAAAGCAGGTGTATATGTTGGACTTGCAAGTGTAGCTGCTTATTTTACCTCTGGACCTAACGGGATATATAGTGCTAAATATAAATCAGGTGCGAAATATATTGCGTATACCTATTTTAAGAAAATTGCGAAATTATGACCTCATTACAGGACGTGTTAAACAAGTAGGACCTCCGCCCCCTTTCACGCTGATTTCTGCACCTTCATATTCAATTACTTTACACCCCGCCGATTCTAAACGTGATTTAGTAATTGGATTCCCCTTGACCATCAAGCAAACTCTTGGCGCTAATGCCAATACATTACAACCCATACTGTCAAATTCCTGATCAGGCACTTCCACTAATTCAAAACCGCGCGCAATTAATAAATTTCGAAATGCAATAGGCATTAATGGAGAATACACCACAGCTAAATTATTATCCACTGGACTTAACACCGACATTAAATGAAATACATCTGATGGCCCTTTATAATGGGGCATATCCGCAGTAATCACTTTCACCCCTATTGGATTTAATAATTCTTTGAGTTGTTGAATACCAGCTTCATTCGTACGATAAGTATTACCAACTGCTAGTGTAGTTGCATCTAACCAAGCCACATCACCACCTTCAACAGTTCCTGGCGCTACAATACTTCCTAAAACAGGTATGCCTTGTTCTGCATAAGCGCGCGCTTGTGCAGCAGGTTCATTTTTTCGTCCTTCCTTTCCCATATTACAAATAATCATGCCATGACTAGTTGCAATAGCAGCATCTCTGCAATAAATGGAATCCATATTCACAGAAGCATCTTCCGGAAAATATAAAACTTCAGCACCATGCTCTTTTAAAATATTTTCAAATGCATCATACTCCCCTAGCGCTTTTTTAATATCAGGTTTGCCTAAATAATTTAATGACTCCCAATGCTGTTGTATATGTTCTTCATTTATAAAAGCAGCGCTTGCTTTTTTTATAAATACGGTTTTTAATTTACCAAATTCTGAATGCGCTAAATGACTCATGTAAAAAATATTATGATTTGGGAAAAGTTGAATTATTTTCCGATTTTCCTCTCTTCCAAACAGCAAAAACATAAATGGGCACTGATGACATTGTTAGGAAAAAACCCCAGAAAACAGATTCTTGTCCTAAACCTATCATCAACCACAAACAAAAAATAAAAATAAGGGTAGCCAATAAAATAGCTAGCGCTAAATATTTACTTGATTGGAAAGGTAATTTAAAACGCAGAATCAAATAAGAAGCTGTACAAAAAATATAGGGTATTAGTATAGTAGAAGTAGTCATTAGCATTAAAAATTTAAATTGGTCTACCAATCCTTTGGTATAATTCATACACATAAACACCGAAACAAATACACTTGAAATGACCACGCCTAAAACCGGTATCCCTTTTGAATTCACTTGCATAAAAACAGTGGGGAATAATTTGTCCTTTGCAATCGCAAATGGTAATTGACCTTGAATTAATATATAGCCATTCAGGGCCCCAAAAGCTGCAATAGCAACCCCTGCACTTACCCAATAGGCTGCGCCATGACCCCATATTAATACAGCAGCATCTGCAAAGGGCGTAACACTTGTTTTTAATTGTGCGGCAGGAATCATTCCCATAATACTCACTGTACTTAAAATGTATACCACAGTGGCAATCAGCGTTCCAAGTGTCGTAGCCTTGGCCACGGTAGCAGCAGAATTAGTTACACTGCCCGAAGGAATCGTAGCACATTCAATACCTAAAAAAGCAAAAAAAGTTAAGGTGGTTGTAGCTGTTATTGCTGCAATATTATTTGTACCACTGGTATTAAATGGTAAGAAATTTTCCCATTGAATATAAAATAATCCCACAACACCAATTAATATAATGGGTACGATTTTTAAGATAGTCGAAATTAATTGAACTACGCCAGATGTAAATATACCCAAGGAATTTACCCAAGTCAAAAACCAAATGGTTGCTAAACCTGTGATGATGGCTAGTGTTGCATTGGTTGCTAATGCAGGTATGAAAGTGCTTAATGCACTGATAAAAGAGACCGTTATAGCTGCATTGGTACACCATACCGAAACCAAATAACCCCATGCTACTAAAAAGCCGGCAAAGTCACCGAGGCCTTTTTGAGAATAAGCATAAGGACCTCCATTGGCAGCTGGTAACAACCAACTTAAATGCGCAAATACTTTTGAAAGTAAAAAAGCGCCAATGGCCGAACAAACCCAGCCTAGTAAACTAATGCTTCCATAACTAGCCAATGTAGCAGGCATTAAAAAAACACCCGCACCTATCATATTGCCTACTACTAAAGAAGTACTAGTCCATAGACCCAGTTTTTTGTCGGCTGTTTGCATAGCCTAAATATACCTATTAATGATGTTCTCTATTAATTCTTGCTGTCCGCTGATGGATGCTGGTTCTCCATTTTCAATAGCAAAGTTGCGTAAATCTTCCAGGCTTAATTTTCCTTGCTCAAATTCCTTACCCTTGCCTGAATCAAAAGAAGCATATCTATTTGCACGGATTTTTTTGTATTCTGATTTTTGTAAAATGGCATCTGCCGTAATTAATGCACGCGCAAAAGTATCAATACCACCAATATGTGCATGGAATAAATCAGCAGCATCCGTTGAATTTCTTCTGCGTTTTGCATCAAAATTAATTCCACCACCTTGGAAGCCACCCGCTTCAACAATGATCAACATAGATTCAACCAACTCATTAATATTGGTAGGGAACTGATCGGTATCCCATCCATTTTGATAATCACCGCGATTCGCATCCATACTACCTAACATGCCTGCATCTGCTGCAACTTGTAATTCATGTTGGAACGTATGACCCGCCAATGTAGCATGGTTCACTTCAATATTTAATTTAAAATCATTCAGTAAATCATATTGTCTTAAAAAACCAATTACGGTTTCTGAATCATAATCATATTGATGCTTAGTTGGCTCACATGGTTTTGGCTCGATAAAGAAAGTACCCTTGAAACCATTTTTACGTGCATAATCTTTTGCTGTATGTAAAAATTTCGCCAAATGTTCTTTTTCTCTTTTCATGTTGGTGTTTAACAAGGACATATATCCTTCACGACCACCCCAGAATACATAGTTCTCGCCACCCAAAGCGATAGTTGCATCTAATGCTCCTTTTACTTGTGTAGCCGCATGTGTTAAAACATGAAAATCAGGATTGGTGGATGCACCATTCATATAACGCTTATTGCTAAACACGTTCGCAGTACCCCACAATAGTTTCACACCACTCGCGTCTTGCTTTTGTTTAAGATAAGTAGTTAATGAAGCTAATCTTTTTTCATTGTCATGAACATCATTTGTAAAATCAACCACATCCACATCATGAAAACAATAGTAAGGCAAACCTAATTTGGTAATAAATTCAAATGCAGCATCTGCTTTATCTTTTGCACGCCCAACTGCATCTGCATTATTATTCCATGGATATATTAAAGTGGGTTCCCCAAAAGGGTCAGCACCATTGCCAACAAAACTATGCCAATAAGCAACTGCGAAGCGCAACCATTCTTTCATTGGTTTACCTGCCACCACTTTGGATTCATCATACCAACGATACGCTAATGGGTTATCACTTCCTTGTCCTTCAAATTTTACTTTTTCAATTCCTTTGAAAAATTCTTTTTCACCTAATACAACTGACATAACTTGATTTTTAAAAAATTTACTAAAATTATTTTTTGTTTATAAATACTTTTTTAATGATTTGTGCCAATCCAAATATAATTCATTAAACCCTTTTGCGTTGGATGGTTCCACTACTTTAATAGGTTTAAAATTACTAAAAGCTTCGGTGGCATTTTTATACGTACCGGAACCTATTCCTGCACCAATCGCTGCGCCTACACTGCCATCCGTATGGTATAATGCCACTGGCACATTGGTGGCATTTACAAAAGCGTCTGTAAATACATCACTTAAAAACATATTCGAAAACCCTGCACGAATAATACTTGGATTCATGCCGTTTTCACGCATAATATCAAGACCATATCTAAAAGTAAAAGCAATACCTTCCTGCGCTGCTCTAAAAATATGTGCTTCACTATGTTTATTGAAATCGATATTTACAAATTGTGCGCCAATCATTTTATTATTAAAAATACGCTCGGCCCCATTACCAAAAGGCATAATTTGTAAGCCATCGCTTCCGGGTTGAATGTGACTAGCCGCTTGATTCATTTGCGGATAATCATTACCAGCACCTACCATTTTTTTCACCCAACTATTTAAAATACCGGTGCCATTAATACAAAGTAATACACCCAATCTGTTTAATTGATCAGTGTGATTCACATGCGCAAAAGTATTCACCCTTGATTGTGGATCATAGGTAATTTTATCTGTAACCCCATAAATCACCCCCGAAGTGCCTGCTGTTGCTGCAACTTCACCCGGTTCCAAAACATTTAAGGATAAAGCATTGTTGGGTTGATCGCCTGCTTTATAAGTAATTGGGATACCTGGTTTCAAATTTAATTTAGTAGCAACTTCAGGAAGTAATTCACCATGATTACTAAATACAGGTTGAATATTTGGCAATACTGATTGATCAAATCCATAATAATTCAAAATATCTTTTGACAATTCATTGTTCTTGAAATCCCAAAATATGCCTTCTGATAAAGAGGAGATACTCGTAGTGATATGACCCGTAAATTTCATTGAAACAAAATCACCAGGTAGCATCACATGCGCGATTTTATCATAAATAGCAGGTTCATTTTGTTTCACCCAAGCTAATTTTGATGCGGTAAAATTTCCAGGTGAGTTTAACAAATGACTTAAACACTTTTCAGGACCAATGGCATCAAAGGCAGTATCACCAATACTTACCGACCTACTATCACACCAAATAATACTATCCCTAAGCACTTGCTTATTTTGATCAACCAAAACCAATCCATGCATTTGATAGGATATTCCAATCGCGCTAATATCAGCAGGTGCGAATTTTTTGGTGTTGTTTAATTTTAAAATGGCTTGTTGAATATGCTCCCACCACATTTCAGGCGACTGCTCGGCCCACCCTTTTTCAAGGGAGGTAATTGCTGATTCGGTTTCAGGAAATTGTGCGGATGCGATACATTGACTTGTACTTGCTTCTACGACCGACACTTTGATGGATGAAGTGCCTATATCTATACCTAATAAATACATAAAAATAAACTTATTGACCCCAATATTTGGGGGAGATTGTTATCTCTAAAAATAAGAAATAAATAATAGTATTAGGGAACTAATATGACATTTTAAGTAAGATATATGACAGCATTAT